>Ga0335072_10000399_pt1 | contig 88009 bp, 73 predicted proteins | sample Lox_Sample_21_FD_206725 | JGI IMG/M metagenome (GOLD analysis project Ga0335072, IMG submission 206725) | Soil microbial communities from Loxahatchee National Wildlife Refuge, Florida, United States - Lox_Sample_2.1 | ecosystem: Environmental > Terrestrial > Soil > Wetlands | place: USA... | reverse complement strand
GGTCGTCCGACGCGTCTTTCTGCGCTTCCGGTGCTCACGGCCCTTTTGTTTTGGCGATCAATTTTATGACTTCCCCTTGGGCTTTGGCGGATCGCTGCGCTTCTCCGCCAGAAGCCATATTGATCTCAAGGCCGCTCCGCTCCGGTTCTCGAAAGCCGCGCCGGCCGGCGCCTGCGGCGCCCCCAACTTGGAACGAACCGACTCATCACAGCGCATTCTCAAACAGTCTCTAAGCTGTAGGCCGCCAGCCAAGAGCTTCGCCGATTGGACGCTGGCCTCACGGGAACGATCGGCGGCAGGTCGAGCGTCGCAGACGGAATCGGATCGTTGGAGACGCCATAATCCACACTGCTTTTCCGCATCCTGCTAGAGTAGGCGAACCAAAATCGTGCCACCGGCAAATCGGGGTCACGGGATGGAGAGCATGAGTGACAGGAACATCGGCATCGACTGGCCCTCGGGCACAGGGCAAGAGTGCCACCAGCGCCGAGACGGCCGCAGCGAAAAGTGTGCGTGATACGATCCTGCTGCTGATGGGTGTGTCCGGGAGCGGCAAGACGACCATCGCGCTCGAGCTCAGAAGGCTGCTGGGCTGGCAATTCGCGGATGGCGACGATCTCCAGCTGTCTGCAAATGTCGAGAAGATGCGTGCCGGCCATCCGCTGAGCGATGAAGATCGCCGGCCCTGGCTGGAACGCGTGGCACGCTGGATCGATGAACATCTGGCCGCGGGAACGCCGGGCATCGTCACCTGCTCGAATCTCAAGCGCAGCTATCGCAGGATGACGATCGGTAGCCGAAAGGGGGTCATGCTCGTCCATCTGCGAGGCCCGGAGCCGCTGATCGCGATGCGCATCGCAGAGCGGCGTCACTGGTTCATGCCGACATCGCTTTTGCGCAGCCAGTTCGAGACCCTCGAAGAACCGATGGAAGACGAGCATCCGATCGTCGTTTCGGTCGAAGGCTCGGTGGCGGGAACGGTGATCGATCTTTTGGGGAAAGTGGCGGCGGAACAGGCGCGCGGGCGCTAATCATTGTCGTGCCAGGCAGGCCATTTGCCCCGTCACGAGGTCGGATCGTCCGGACGGCCATGGCACAGATGACGGTCGTCTTCCGTTGGGCTATCTTTCGTCCTCTTCGGCTGATGATCTTATGCCCGACCCTCGAACCCTGATTTTTCTGAGCCACGCGTCACAAGACTGGCGCACTGCCGAGACACTCTGCGCAACGATCGAGAGCCGCGGCTTCAGATGCTGGATCGCGCGGCGGGATATCCGGCCCGGCGAGAACTTCCAGACGGCGATCGTCCGGGCGATTCGAAAATCATGGATTGTGCTGCTGGTCTTTACAGAAAATACAAACAGGGCCGAAGGAATAAAGAAAGAATTGGCTCTTGCCAGCCAGAATAAACTCCCTGTCATTCCGCTGCGCATGGAAGAAATCATGCCGGACGATGCCCTCGCATTCGAGCTCGTTACTCGGCAATGGTTCAATATGTTTGAGGATTGGGAAAATGCCGTAAATCAATTGCTTACCCGGCTTTCAATCCTGGAGCCGCCGGAGAGCACCCAGGCGGGCGAAGATGTTGGCGGTGAGACCGGGGATCCGACGCCGGACGCTTTCGTCGGGGGGGCCGCGAGCACGCCGGCAATGGCGAGGGTCCTTGACGCATCGACAGTCACGCTCGGCGCAGAAAACCGCGAGGAAGCGGGCGCGGCGGATTTTCCGCAGCCCCACCCGGCGCCCCACCCGGCCAGCGCATCGCCGCAGGGTCCGCCCACCCCATCGACCGCCCGCCCGATGGTCGTCGTGCTGCCTTTCGAGAGCATCGGCGGTGATCCCGAACAAACTTATTTCGCCAACGGCTTGAGCGCGGACCTCGTCACGGACCTTGCGCGCTTCCGCGATCTGCACATCGTGAGCCCGCAACTTCGCGGCCTCGGCCCAGGCATAGCTGCGCCGGGCCCGCCAGGCTGGACGATGCCTGCCGCCGCCGCCTATGTCTGCAGCGGCAGCGTGCGCCGGGCCGGCGGCCGCATCCGCATCACCGTCCAACTGGCCGATGCCCGAACCGGGGTCACGCTCTGGGCCGAGCGATTCGACCGGCCTCTCGATGATCTTTTTTCGGTCCAGGAAGAACTCGCCGAGCGCCTGCCGGCCTATCTGGCCTCTCGGCTGACGCGTGAGGGAACGCTTCGGGCGCAGCGCCGGCCGCCCGCGAACCTGGATGCCTATGATCTCTGCCTGCGCGGCCGCGATCTGATCATGCACGCAACCGAAGCGGACACACTCGCGGCCCGGGAATTGTTCTCCCGCGCAATCGAGAGAGACCCCCGTTACGCGGCGGCCTATGCATGGAAGGCCTATACGGTCCATCGCGGATTCACCCATCTTTGGGGTCAGCCGCGGGGCCGGCCTGCGGCGGTCCTGGCGCTGGAGCTCGCCCGCCGGAGCGTGGAGCTGGAGCCCGAATCCTCCGTGTGCCTGGCGCGGCTTGCCTATGTCCTGCTCTTGAACGAAGGATGGGATGAGGCGCTGGATATCGGGCGCGCCGCGGTGCTCGCCAATCCTTACGCCGCGGAAGTGCGAGCCAGCTATGCCAATGTCCTGGTCTATGCCGGCCAGCCGGTCGACGCAGCACGGGAAGTCCGGCTTGCGGTCTCGCTCGATCCCTTCTCTTCACCGAGCCGTAGAGCACTGCTCGGACAGGCCCTGCTACTGTCCGGCCAGCCGGAAGAGGCACTTTCGGAATTGCGCTGGTGTGCCGCCCGATTGTCGGATTATGGCCCCTGCTATCGCGCACTGGCCGTTGCCGCCATCGAGACTGGCCGGACAGAGGAAGCTGGGGGAGCCGTGCAGGCCCTGCTCCGTATCAGCCCGAGCCTGACCATGCGCAATATGCGGGAGACGATGTTCTTCCGCGACCCTGCCGTGACGGAGCGCTTTCTCGCGGGCATGCGCGCCGCCGGCATGCCAAACGAATGAGCGAAAACGGTCCCCGGCCGCACGCTTGTGTGACCTGCGCCACATCGGCGCGGCCGCATTTCGTCTAAGAAGTGATGGCCTCAGCGAAGGATATCTCCCAGCCTTCGAGGGTTCGCCAACTTCACCGCCGGATGGCGCTCAGCCGCCGCCGGCGGTTCTTTATCGTCGATGAGCGTGACGACTTCAGATCGTCACACTGTCCCTTTATTTCTTGTATCAACTTCATGGTTCTGGTGGATCGCTCCATGATCCGCCAGCAGCCATATTGATCTCGCCGGCAATCGCCGCGCCATGCGGGCTGCTTGACGTGAACGGTGGCAGCCGCATACTGAACTCTATTGGAACCGAAATTATTTCAGTGTAGAGTCTTCAATGTTCACTGTGCTCTCTTTGGCCTTCGGAGCGGACATGTAAATGCGGCGCGCGGGTTTCGCCACGATTGGCGCATGTGTTTTGGCCGGGCTCCTGTCGCTCCTGGCGGCCCGTGCGCATGCCGATGATTCGTTGCGTACGCTCATGGTCAGCGGGGACTGGATCGCCAAGGAAGAGCAGCTCTCGGGCTCCCCTGATGGAAATGTCTGCATCGCCTTCACGGTAGGGGTGGACAACGGATTCGGGCTGCGCGCCGGGCCGCGCGATTTCGAGGTCCGCTACTCACAGGACAACTGGGTTCTTCCCGACAACGTGAAAGGAAACCTGGTTTTCGATATCGGCCCCTATCATTCCGTTGTGGCGGTCACCTCGAACACGCGGGACACGGCCATCGCTTCGGTCACGCGCGGGCAGCTCGATGACATGATCTCGGCCATGGAAACGGTGAGCGTCATGAGAGTCACCGCCGGCATCGCCTCACCGCAGAAGGTTTCGCTGCATGGAAGCAACCGGGCAACGACGGCGTTCCTGCGCTGCATCACCGGCATCGAAATCCTTGGCGGCGCGAATACGGCCAATCTGCGCCCGTAGCATCAGAATAGAATCAGAGCGGCACCTCGATCAGGCTCGGACCGCCCCCGGCAAAGCCGCCGCGAAGCGCCTCGGCCAACGCCTCGAGCGTCTCGATGCGCCGTCCCGGCACTCCCATTTCCTCGGCGAGCGCGATTCGATCCGGCTCGGGATCGCTCGCGGCGGGAGCGGGCGCCTGCTCTTCGGCTTCCGGCATTCCCGGGATTGCCTTGCCATGATCGGCGAGCACCAGCACCGTCACGCTTCGTCCTTCCCGCAGCACGGAGCCGAGGGCCTGCAGGGCGCGCACCGCCCCGGCTTCGCCGGTCAGGCAGAGAACCGGCCGGTCCGGGCAAGCCATGGCAGCGCCCGCCGCAAGCGCAACCCCGAGTCCGGCCGGCTCATCCATGCCTATCACCCAGTCATGCGGCGGCGCGCCCCGGCATTCCCGGAAAATCTCGCGGCCCGCTGGGCCGGCCTCGTCCGCAACCACGGCCCATTCGGGCAGCAGCGATCCGATCACGGCTGCGATCCCGGCACCCGTGATCGGGCCGCGCGTCGCCGGCGGCCTCCGCTCCGCCTCGACAAAGGGGGTGGTGGCATGGGCGGATAGGGCAACCGCCAACGCCTCGAGCGCACCTGCGGCGTCTTCCTCGGGGGCGGCGAGCGTGACCGTCTCGGCAGCCCTTGCCTCGTTCGCCGGCGAATCAGCTGGATCAGGTGAGGGCGCCTGCGCCCCGGCGAGGATAAGCACGCGAAACCGCCTCAGGCATCGCAGCGCCGCGCCCGGCCCTGGCGGGATCCGCTCGATCGTCGCGAGACCGGCCCCGCGCCGGATGCGCCGGACTTCGGCCGGCACCAGCAGGCTTGCCCCGGTTGCCGCGGCGATACGCCCGGCGGTGATCAGCGCAGCCGTGCAGGATGCCACCGCGCCGAGCAGGATGGCGGCTCGCTCTCCCCGCTGCAGCGCCGCTGCCACCCGCGCGATGGTGGCGGCCTCCGGCATCGGCGCCCGCGGCGGATTGAAGATGGCGGCCGGCCGGCCGCTTTCGCTCGCCAGCGCTTCTTCCGGCACGATCAGGCTCGCCACGCATCCCGGCGCCGTGCGCGCGGCGAGCACCGCATCCGCCGCGTCCCGCCCGAGATCCTTCGGTCCGGCCGAGACGCGCAGCCATCCCGAGTAGCCGCGTACCATCTCCTCGATCGCGGGCGCGGACCCGCGCTCGCGCCTGCGCCGCTCGCGCGCCGGATCGCCGACCAGATTGACGATCGGAAGATGGGCAAAGGCTGCATTGCGCAGGTTGGCCTCACCCAGCACGAGGCCCGGCCCGGGGAAAAGGAGGGTCGCCACGGGTTTCTCCGCCATTCGCGCATAGCCGTTCGCCGCCCCCGTCGCGATTTGCTCATCGATCGCCGCAACCGCACGAATCCCCGGAACGCGCCGCAAGGACGCGGCGAATCCAGTTCCGGCGACATGAGGCGTCGTGAAGCACACCTCGATCCCTCCGGCGAGCAACGTCCTGAGCAGGCTCTCGCCGCCGTTCATTTCCATATCGGATGACAGTCCCGCGGATCCACGGCAGCGCGCTCGCGCCTCCTGCGCAAGCGCGCCCCGCCATGGAGATACGGCCCGTCCGCGTTCGGCCCCCACGCTCCAGGCGGAAGCTCTCTCATCCATCCCCCATTGCCCAGCCGCATTTGCACCCATGCAAGCGGGGTACTGAGGCTGGTCCGGAGTGGCCCTCCAATCCAGGGCCTGCACGCAAAAGTGTGTGGCCTGCTGCATTCGGGCGATCACGTTTTGCGGATCGTCCCAACCAGGGGCTGAGATGCCCTGCATGATTGTAACAATTTCGCGAATTTTCCGGCTCGGCGGATCGGAGTACTCCATCGGTGCCCGGATCGGCGCCCGCTCCGCCGGGCCGAGCGCCGGATTCCTTCCGCAAAGGACACAATCATCTTTAGGCTGGCTTGGCCACCAGCACGGGAGAAGGGATTTTCCGATGGGTCACGGAACATTTGCCTGGAACGAGCTGCTGACGCGCGACGTCGAAGCCGCGAAGGCCTTCTATGCCAGCCTCGTGGGCTGGAGCTTTCAGCCCGTGCCGATGGTCAATGGCGGCACTTATTGGCTTGCCGAGGTCGGAGGCAAGCCGGTGGCCGGCATCATGGCCATGCCGCAGGAGATGCCAGCCCATGTCCCGCCTCATTGGTTCGAATATCTCGAGGTGGATGACGTGGATGCGCGCCTCACGGTCGCGATGGAGAATGGCGGGACGATCATGCGTCCGCCTTTCGATGTGCCTGATGTCGGGCGGCTCGGCTTCATCACGGACAGCACCGGGGCTGCGCTCGGCCTGCTGACGCCGGCGCGCAAGGCGTAGGCGGGCAGGGCATTTCTCGCCTTCCATTCGGGTTGCCGTCTGGATTGATCGGCATCAAGGAACGATTGCCCTCTGCCGGGGCATGAAGGAATGGTTTTGCGCGAAGATCCTCTTCTTACGGATCTCCATGAGCTGGCGATGCTCGAAGCCTACGCGACGTCTGGGATGGGGAGACTGCGGTCTTCGAGTTCTTCGTCCGCAAGCTGCCGCGGGATCGCCGCTTCCTGCCCGCCGCGGGACTCGAGCATGTTATTTCTTTCTCGAAACCTTTCGTTTCGAAGACGATGCGCTGGCCTGGCTCCGCGAAAGTGGCCACTTCTCGCCCCGCTTCGTGGACAGTCTCACCGGCTTCCGCTTCCCCGGCGGGGCCAATGCGATGTTGGAATGAACAATCTTCTTCGCGGACGAACCCGTTCTGCGGGTGACGGTGCCGCTGCCCGAGGCGCAGCTCGTCGAGATCCGCCTGATGAACCTGCCGCACCTTGAGAGCGTCATCGCCTCCAAGGCCGCGTGCTGGGTTGTCACCGCGCCGGGTCGGACGCTCGTGGATTTCGGATTGCGCAGTGCGCACGCGTGAGCGCGCTCGCCATGGGCCTGCGCCCCATCAGGCCTGATCGACGAGGCGGCGCCCTTTCTCGCGGCGCCGGCCGGCTCTATCTTGGCCAAATCGCCAGACCGATCCGGCAGGCCGCCAAGGCCATCCTCAATGCCGACGGCTCGGTGCTCCGCGAAGGCGCTTTCTTCTCCGCAGGCGAACGCAGCTGTGCCGCCGGCCCGGCGTAGCATTGCCGCGCGCGCTTCGTCGGTATCTGGCTCGGCCGGCGGCCTCCCTGCCTCGAAAGCCCACCCTGGCGTCGCCTTGCCTTCGGTCCGAACATGCTCGCTTCCGCCTCCACGCTCGCCGCCTCGGCCATCACTGGTGCTTTCATATGTATCCATTTCCGAATAATTCGAAACTGCAACAATAATGAGGCCTTTCTCCCTCTTCGGGCTCGAGCGCAGCCGCGAAATTGCCGAGCGTGTCGCCATGCGGCTGCAGGTGGCGCTCGCGCCGCACGAGGAGCGCGGCTTCGAGGATGGCGAGCACAAGGCGCGCCCGCTTCAGGATGTGCGCGGGCACGACGCGTTTGTTCTCCACGCACTTTACGGCGATGAGGCGGAGAGCGGAAACGACAAGCTCTGCCGGCTTCTATTCTTCTGCGGCGCGCTCAAGGACGCGGGCGCGGCGCGTGTCACCGCCGTCGCGCCCTATCTTTGCTATGGGCGCAAGGATCGCCGCACCAAGCCCCGGGACCCGGTTACAACACGCTATCTCGGCGCGATGTTCGAAGCGCTCGGGGTCGATTGCGTGATCACCTTCGAAGTGCACAATCTCGCCGCCTTCGAGAACGCGTTTCGCTGTCCGACCTGGCACATCGAAAGCGCGAAGCTGCTCGCCGCGCACATCGCGCCCCTGCTCGGCGGCGCACCCTCTTCCGCCGTCTCGCCCGACGCCGGCGGCGCCAAGCGCGCTGAGGCTTTCCGCCGGGTGCTCGAAGCGCTCACGTCGCGCGAGGTGAGCAGCGCCTATATGGAGAAATTCCGCAGCGGCGGCATCGTTTCGGGCTCGATCCTCGCGGGCGATGTGCGCGGCCGCGCGGCCGTGATCGTCGACGATCTGATCAGCACCGGCGGCACGCTCGTCCGCGCCGCCACAGCCTGCCGCGCCGCCGGCGCGACCCGCGTCATCGCGGCCGCCACGCATGGGCTCTTCATCGGTGGCGCGCCGGAGCTTTTCGCCAGTCCGGCGATCGATGCGCTCATCGTCGCCGACACGGTGCCGCCCTTCCGCCTCGGCGCCGAAGCCCGCCGCCGGCTTACCCTGCTCGATGCGAGCGAGCCGATCGCCGAGGCAATCCGCGCCTGCCGCGATGGCGGCTAGAGCGTGATGACCGGAGGTGGACGCGCCGCAGGTCTGAATCACAGGAAAAAACAATGACCGAGGGCAGAATGGGCGAGCGCGAGCGAACGCCTTCCGCTCGCGGCGCGCAATGCCGATCATTCTTGAAACAAATCAAACGAGAGAGGTGAGCTTCCATGCGGCTCATTCATCACGTGATCGAAGAAGCGGCAACCCAGCCCGACGAGGAGATCACGCCGCTTGGGGCGGCCCTTGAGGCGTTGCTTGGCGGCCAGCGCGGGTCGCTGCCCGAGCTTGCCGACCGTTTCACTGCGGCGGGGCTCGGCTATGTCATGGCGTCCTGGATCAGCCGCGGACCGAACCTTCCCATCGCGCCCGAGGATCTTGGCCGCATCCTGGGGCATGAACGCGTCAAGGATCTCGCGACCCTTACGGGCTTGAAGGCCAGGGAATTTCTGAAGCGCCTCTCCCGCGCGCTTCCCGAGGCAGTGCACCGCATGACGCCCGAAGGGAGGCCGGAACCGGGACCGGAGCCTCGCGATACGTAAAGTATATCTATTGGCGGTCGATCATCCCCACCGGCCTCAACCCCAATGTCCGGGAACCCAGACCCATCGTCCGTAAGAAAACACCCATCGTCCCGGAACCCAATGCACCCATCCCGGCTGACGGGGGACGAAATGCCCGCGCACCCAGACATAGGATGCCCCATCCCAGTACCAGTGGCCGGGCATCCAGACGAAGGCTCCCGGTGGCGCCGGCGGGCCTGGAATCACCTCGGCGCGCGGCGGCGGGACGGGGGGATAGGGCGGCGGGGGCGGCTGGGCGTTGGCGCGGCCGGTGGTGCCGACCACCAGCGCGAGGGCGAGACCGGCCCAAAGGAATCCGACCGTGGCGCGGCTCACCCGCCCCCGCGATCTCCGCGGCTGCCTTGCCCAGGGAATCACGGGATCAATTGCTGGATCCAGTGGTTACTGGACCCAGTGGCCGGGCTGCCAGGCCCAGTTCTCGGTCTCACGGTTCTGCGCCCAGTAGCCGGGCATCCAGGTGCCGGAGTGGCCGTCGCGCGGGATCCATTGCCCGGCGATCCACTCATAGCCTTGGCCGGTCCATTCCCAGTGGCCGGGCTCCCAAAGCTGCGACACGCCGGAGACCGGAGGGAGGGGGACGGTCTCGGCTCGGGCCGGCGGCACCGGAGGATAGGGATTCCCGGTCGCGCAGCCGGCAAGCCCCAATCCACCCGCGAGCAGCACGGCGATCGGCACCAAACGACGCATTGCTCTTTCTCCCTTTTTCCGGTTCAGGCGAGATAGTCGTGCACGACCTTGCCGAGACCGAGCGTGAGGTCGGCCACGAGATGCACGGCTGAAACGATCGAGCGCACCGGCAGGTCCGCGACCGGCGCCAGCGCATGGGGAAAGAATTCGATCGCGGCCGGTCCGGTCCATGCCCCTTTCAGGGTCACGTCCTCAAGATAGTACTCGACGATTTCGCAGATGCGCGGCGACCCATCGACATGGGGGATGATCTTCAGCAGCCAGTTCGGAGCGGCGAGCGAGGCGGCAACCGCTGCATGGTCCGCGACATGATGCTTGTAGCCCATGGTGGCGGTGGCGACCCGCACCGGGCCGTAATCGAGCGTGCCGACCAGCGTGTCGATCTCCTTGTGCAGCGTGGGCGCGGCGAGCTTCTTGGGGAAGCCCCAAAGCTCCCGCCCACCGGCGATCGGCGGATGGTCGTTGAGAAACATGGCATGAGTATAGCCGCCGGCCCGGCCGCGGAAGGTCACGGGGATCACCTGGCCGGTCTCGGTATAGTCGCCGAAGCCGGTCGAGTCCGGCATGCGAATGAACTCGTATTTCACGAGCGGATTGGCGGGGTCGATCGCCAGCGGCTCCGGCACCACCGCGCGCAGCCGTTCGGCGTCGGTGCGGTAGGTAATGATGAGGAACTCGCGGTCGATGAAACGATAGGGGCCCTTGGGATAGGCCGGGCTGGTAAGGGGCATCGCGAAGGCGTTGCGGCGGACTTCGTCTTCGGTCACGTGCATGTTCCTTTGGGTGGTGTGAGAAGAATTGGCGCGCGGCACCCGGCGAGATCAAGGCCCGAGGCCAGATGTGAGGTCGAATACGGGAGCGAGGCCGGTCGAGGGGACGAGAACCGTCGCGATGGCCTGCGCGGCGATGCCCTCGCCGCGGCCGGTGAAGCCGAGCCTCTCGGTGGTGGTCGCCTTGACCGAGATGCAACCCGCGGCGACGCCCAGCAATTCGGCAAGGCGGGCCTGCATTGCCCCGGCATGGGGAGAGATCTTCGGCCGCTCGCAGATCAGTGTCACATCGGCATTGGCAAGGATCCCGCCACGGGCGGCGATGCGGCCGGCGGCATGAACGAGGAAGCGCGCGGAATCGGCATCCTTCCAGGTCGCCTCGGACGGCGGAAAGTGCCGGCCGATATCGCCCTCGGCGAGCGCGCCGTAGATCGCGTCGCAGAGGGCGTGGATGCCGACATCGGCGTCGGAATGCCCGGCAAGCCCTTGATCGTAGGGAATCTCGACCCCGCATAGCACCAGCCGCCTCCGGGCGGCGAAGGCATGCACGTCAAAGCCCGAGCCAATGCGCGGCACGAGGCTCGCGGCGAGGATGCGGACGGCGCGGGCGAGATCCTCGGGCAATGTGATCTTGATATTGTCCTCCGAGCCAGGAACCAGGGCGACGGCGAGGCCGGCGGCCTCGAAGAGGGCGGCATCGTCGGTCGCTCCGCCATCCACCGCCATCCGGTGCAGCCGAAGCAGCTCGGCGAAGCGGAAGGCCTGCGGCGTCTGGGCGCGAAACAACCCTTCGCGCGGCACGGTCGCGGCGATTGCGCCCGCGCCGTCGCCCCGTTTCAGCGTATCGGCCACAGCCACGGCCGGAATCGCCCCTTCAGCGCGGGAAAGGGCGGCGAACAGGGCTGGAACTGTCCCCGGTGGGATGAAGGGGCGGGCGGCATCATGAACCAGCACGAACGCGGGCGCGTGGGGTGCCAGCGCCTCGAGCCCGGCACGCACGCTCGCCTGGCGGGTGGCGCCGCCGGGCACCGGAGGAAGATGGGGCAACCCCTTGAGGGCTGCCGCGATCGGCTCCGCCGGCCCGACAGGCTGGAGAAGCGGGATTTCGGTCGCAAGCGCCTTCGCAGCCCAGCGGATCACTGGCCGGCCGAGCAGCGTGAGGAACTGCTTTGGGATCGCGGAGCCGAACCGGCTTCCGGTTCCGGCAGCGACCAGCAGGGCGGCGTTCGGGCTGGCGGGCATGAGGGCGGCTTTGCCGTGCCGTCCCCAGGGGAGTCAACTGGAGGTCAACTGGGCAGAGTCAGTCAATTGGCGGAGGCTCTAAAAGCACACCGATCCGGCCACGGAGCACGGCAAAATTTGTGAAGAGAATCAAGAAAATATTATTGTGCTTCGCAGCATGACAAATGATGAATCGATTGGAAGACAAAATGGAAAGCAGAGAGATCAAGGAGATATCAAATTGTGCCCAATTGCATAGCAAATCTGGATCGGGTATTTTGCCCAAATGATAGGCAGTGATGTGATCATGAACCTCGAGCCGATCCGTCTCGAAGGATCGGGCCGGACGGTCGTGATCGATCCGCCGGTCATCCTGGCCCCGATGTCCGGCGTGAGCGATTTGCCGTTTCGCCGTCTCGTCCATGTCGAAGGGGCAGGGCTCGTGATCTCGGAGATGATCGCCTCCTGGGCCATGCTCCGCGAGAATCGCCGCACGCTCGGCATGGCGGAGATCGCTTCCGGCGGACCGAACGCGATCCAGCTCGCTGGCTGCGAGCCGGAGGCAATGGCCGAGGCGGCGCGCATCTCCGCGGATCTCGGCGCCGATCTCATCGACATCAATTTCGGCTGCCCGGTGAAGAAGGTCGCCCTCGGCCAGCAGGCCGGCTCGGCGCTGATGCGCGACGAGGTGCATGCGGCACGGATCCTCGCGGCAACGGTGCGGGCGGTCGATCATCCGGTCACGCTCAAGATGCGCACGGGATGGGATCAGGCGAACCGCAATGCCCCTCTTCTCGCCCGGATCGCCGAGGAATGCGGGATCCGGATGGTGAGCGTGCATGGCCGCACCCGCCAGCAATTCTACGAGGGCAGCGCCGATTGGGACTTCGTCCGCGCGGTCAAGGAGTCCGTCCGCATCCCGGTCATCGTCAACGGCGATATTCTTACCGAGACGGATGCCGCCGAAGCGCTCCGCCGCTCAGGCGCGGACGGCGTGATGATCGGCCGCGGCACCTATGGCCGCCCCTGGTTCCTCGGCCAGGTGGCAGAGTTTCTGCGCACAGGAAAGCGCCGGCCAGCGCCGCCGCTCGCCCGTCGGCGCACGCTGGTGATCGCCCATTTTCGCGCCATGCTGGCGCATTACGGCACGCTCGCCGGCGTCAGGATGGCCCGCAAGCATCTCGGCTGGTATGTCCGCGGTCTGCCTGGCGCCGCAGCCTTTCGCGCCCTTGTCAACCGGATCGAGGACGCGGCCGAGGTCGAGCGGCAGCTCACGGGTTATTTCGCGCCCCTGATCGCGGGGGACATCGCCTGCCTGGAGCGGGAAGCGGAGTGGGCCGCATGAGGCGGGCGATGCTCCGCACGGTGCTCGGAAGGCGCGAGAAGCCAACGCCGGTCGACCCGGCCTCGGTGCTCGGCGCGCTCCCTCTCGCCATCGTCGTGCTCGATGAGGCCGGCCGCTTCCTTTTCGCCAATGCCGCCGCCGAGCAGTTCTTTCTTGCCTCCGCCGCCCAGCTCTCCGAGATGAACCTTGCGGATTTCGTGGCTCCGGGCGATGCGCTCCTCCGCCTGCTCGAGCAGGTCCGCGGCGAGGGGGTGTCGATCGCCGGCCACGACCTGATCCTCGAGAGCCCGCGCCTCTCGCGTCGCAGCGTCGGTGTGCATCTCGCGCCTTTGCCGGAGGTCAAAGGCGCGGTGGTACTGAAATTGCAGGAAGGATCGGCGGCGCGCGCCTTCGATCATGGAATGGGCATTTCCCCCGCGTCGCGCGGAGTGGCGGGCATGGCGGCGGTACTGGCTCACGAAGTGAAGAACCCGCTTTCGGGAATCCGCGGGGCGGCACAGCTGCTGGAGGCGACGCTCGAGCCTGCGGACCGCGAGCTCGCGGTGCTGATCCGGGACGAGGCGGACCGCATCCGCGCGCTCGTCGAGCAGATGGAGGCATTCGGTGAGCAACCGCCCGAGCAGCGCGGGGCGGTCAATATCCACCGTGTGCTGGAGCATGTGCGGCGGCTGGCGATGAGCGGCTTCGCCAGGCATATCCGCTTCGTCGAGGCCTATGATCCCTCTCTGCCCCCGGTCTTCGGCAGCCGCGACCAGCTCGTTCAGGTCATCCTCAATCTGGTCAAGAACGCCGCCGAGGCGATCAATGAGAGCGGCACCGGCGGCGGCGAGATCGCGCTCTCGACCGCCTTTCAGGCGGGCATCTATCGGGCGGCGGGTCCAGGGGGAGGGCCAGGGGCAGGCCCTGGGACAGGCCCTGGGGGAGGACGAGCCGGGGGCACGGCGCAGGAAGATCGCCGGCACGTCCCTCTTGTGGTCGCGGTGCGTGACAACGGGCCGGGAATCGCCGAGGGGCTCAAGCCCCACCTCTTCGAGCCCTTCGTCTCGGGCAGGCGCGCGGGCACCGGCCTCGGCCTCGCGCTTGCCGCGAAGATCGTCGATGAGCATGACGGGCTGATCGATGTCGAGAGCCGACCGGGCCGAACCGAGTTCCGCCTGCGCCTGCCGGTGGTGACCGGCGGAGAAGCCCAATGAACGTGGTCGAGACCACCCGCGTCGCCCAGGCGACCGTGCTGGTCGCCGATGACGACCGCTCGATCCGCACCGTCCTCGCCGAGGCGCTCGGCCGCTCCGGCTACGATGTGCGCTGCACATCCAATGCCGCCACGCTTTGGCGCTGGGTCGAGGACGGGCAGGGGGATCTGGTCATCACCGACGTGGTGATGCCCGACGAGAACGGGCTCGATCTCATTCCGCGCATCCGCAGGCTCCGCCCTGAGCTCCGGGTGGTGGTGATGAGCGCCCAATCCACGTTCCTGACCGCGGTCAAGGCGACACAGAGCGGCGCCTTCGAATATCTGCCCAAGCCTTTCGACCTTGGCGAGCTGCTTGCCGTGGTGCGCCGCGCGCTCGCCGCGCCCGCCCTGCCGCCCGAGCAGGAGGGGAGCGGAGAACGGCTGCCGCTGATCGGCCGCAGTCCGGCGATGCAGGAGATCTATCGCAACATCGCCCGCCTCACGACCGCCGACCTCACGGTGATGATCAGCGGCGAGTCCGGCACCGGCAAGGAGCTGGTGGCCCGGGCCCTGCACGATTACGGCCGCCGCCGCGGCGGCCCCTTCGTCGCCATCAACATGGCGGCGATCCCCCGCGAGCTGGTCGAGGCCGAGCTCTTCGGCCATGAACGCGGCGCCTTCACCGGGGCGATCGGCCGCAGCCCGGGGCGTTTCCAGCAGGCGGACGGCGGCACGCTTTTCCTTGACGAGATCGGTGACATGCCCCCCGAGGCGCAGACGCGCCTCCTGCGCGTGCTGCAGGAGGGGGAGTTCACCTCCGTCGGCGGCCGCCAGCCGATCAAGGTGAATGTGCGCATCATCGCCGCCACCCACCGCGATCTCAACGAGCTGATCCGCCGCGGTCTCTTCCGCGACGATCTCTACTACCGTCTGAACGTGGTGCCGCTCAGATTGCCGCCATTGCGGGAACGAACCGAGGACATCGGTCCGCTGGCCCGCCATTTCCTCGACCAAGCACGCGCCGAGGGGCTCGCGGCTAAGGTGCTGGAGGCGGTCGCCGTGGAGCGGCTGCGCCAGCATCGCTGGCCCGGCAATGTGCGCGAGCTCGAGAACCTGATGCGCCGCCTCGCCGTGCTCAATCCGGGCGAGACGATCACTGCCGAGGCGATCGATGCCGAGCTGCGCACCACCCAGGCAGGCGCGCCGGCGCAGACGGGCGCAGCCGATGGCGAGCCGCTCACGCGGATGCTCGAGCGGCATTTCCAGGATCTTCTCGCCGACCCCCAGGTCTCGCGCGCCGGCACCATCTATGACCGCGTGCTCGCGGATTTCGAACGCCCGCTGATCCGCGCCGTGCTCGCCGCGACCCGCGGCAACCAGATCAAGGCTGCGGCGATGCTCGGCCTCAACCGCAACACGCTGCGCAAGAAGATCCGCGACCTCGAAATTCCCGTGCTGCGAGGAGTCGGCTGAGGGCGTAAGAAAGGCGGCTGATGAATACCGTCTTCAGCCGCTCAATCCTCCGCCCGCCCGACCGTCCTCGGGAGGAGCCTGAGGAGCGCCCGCTGGAGAAACCGGGCGCGCCGGGGAGCGGGCGCCACACCTCCTGGCTCGCCCGCGTGCTCGACGTGGTGCTCGGCCGGGTGGTCACGCTGGTTTTCGCGGTCGGCGCTCTGGCCCTCGGCATCGCCACCTTCACCGTGCTCGCCGGCGGGGTGAAGTTCGGCGTCTCGCCCGACTGGGTGGTGAGCATGGTGCTCGCCAACCTGATCGTGCTGCTCCTGCTCGGCCTGCTGCTCGCCGTGCGGCTGACGCGGGTCTGGGTGGAGCGAAGGCGCGGCTCGGCCGGCTCGCGGCTGCATGTCCGGCTGGTGCTGCTCTTCAGTGTCGTCGCCGCGGTGCCGGCAATCCTGGTCGCGGTCTTTGCCACCGCCTTCTTCCATTACGGCATCCAGGCCTGGTTCAACGACCGCGTGCGGACCGCGCTCGACCAGAGCCTCGAGGTCTCGCGCGGCTATCTCGACGAGCATCGCAACGCCATCCGCGCCGACGCGCTCGCCATGGCCAACGACCTGACCCGCGCGGGAGAGGTGTTCGCCAATGCCCCGCAGCAATTCGGCCAGGTGCTGGCGACCCAGACGGCCTTGCGCGGACTGACCGAGGCGGTGATCTTCGAGCCGGTGACCGCCCAGGTGATCGCCTCCTCCGGCGTGATGGCGGGTTTCGGAACGCCGCTGCCGCCTTCCTGGGCGGTGGATGTCGCGCGCGCCGGCAGTGTCGCGGTGCTCGATACCGGCAACGGCACCTCGGTCGAGGCGGTGGTCCGGCTCGATTCGATTCCCACCCTGATGCTGATGATCAGCCGTCCGGTCGATCCGACCATTCTCGAGCATATGGCGGAGGTCGAGCAGGCGGTCGCCGAATATGAGCAGCTCGATCAGAACCGCTACGGCCTGCAGATCACTTTCGCCCTGATCTTCGCCGTGGTCGCCCTGCTCGTGCTCTCGGCGGCGGTGCTGATCGGGCTCGTGATGGCGAACCAGATCGCCCGCCCCGTGGGAAGGTTGATCACCGCGGCCGAGCGTGTGCGCGCCGGCGATCTCGGCGTGCGCGTGCCGGAAGCTCCTACCGGAGATGACATCGCCGGCCTCTCGCGTGCCTTCAACCGGATGACCGGCCAGCTCGCCGCCCAGCGCAGCGAGCTGATGGATGCCTACAGCCAGATCGACGAACGAAGACGCTTCACGGAAAGCGTGCTCTCCGGCGTCTCGGCCGGCGTCATCGGGCTCGATGCGGAAGGAAGGATCGAGCTCCCCAATCGCACCGCCGCCGAGCTTCTCGGAATCGACGTGATGGCCGGGGTCGGGGAAGAGCTCGGTCTTCTGGTTCCCGCCGTCGCACCCCTGCTTGCGGCCGCCCGCGCGGCTCCGGAGCGGGCGCTGACCGAAGAGATCGAGATCGGGCCGCCCTCCCGGCGCCGGCGCCTGCTCGTGCGGATCGCCGCCGAGCTCAAGGCCGGACGGCCGGACGGCTTCGTCGTTACCTTCGACGATATCACCGAGCTCAAGGCCGCCGAGCGCCAGGCCGCGTGGTCGGATGTCGCGCGCCGCATCGCCCATGAGATCAAGAATCCTCTGACGCCGATCCAGCTCGCGGCGGAGCGGCTCAAGCGCCGCTTCCTCAAGGAGATCGAATCCGATCCCGAGACCTTCGCCCAGTGCGCCAACACAATCATCCGCCATGTCGGCGATATCGGTCGCATGGTCGACGAGTTTTCCGCCTTCGCGCGCATGCCCCAGCCCGTGATCCGAAAAGAGGATGTCGGGAGGCTGGCGCGCGAAGCGCTGGTGTTGCAGAAGAACGCCCATCCTGAGATCGCCTGGTCAACCGCGATCCCCGAACGTGGGCCGTTCGCGCCCTGTGACCGGCGGCTCGTCGGCCAGGCGCTGACCAATCTTTTGCAGAACGCCGCCGACGCGGTCGCGATGCGCGCCGGCGCGGGGCATATCGGTGTTGCCGTGACGACGGAGCAGAGCGACGTGCGGATCGCCGTCATGGATGACGGGATCGGACTGCCCGAGGAGGACCGGGCACGTCTCACCGAGCCTTATGTCACGCTCAAGCCCAAGGGCACCGGGCTTGGTCTTGCGATCGTCAAGAAGATCATGGAGGAGCATGGCGGCGGACTCGATCTCGAGGATCGCGCGGATGGTCCGGGCGCTATCGCCATGCTTTCGCTTCCTCTCAAGGCCCGGGTCGAGTGATCGGGTCGAGTGATCGGTCGAATGACCGGACCGAATGATCGGGCGGCTGCGGGGGGCGCTCTGCGCGGCCGCGCATTTTTCCCGCGAATCGGTCATCGGGAGTGCTAGATCAATGGGTCAGGCAGCGGCATTGCGCCGCTGTCCGCGAATGCCATGGGATTGGTCGCCAGGGAAAAAGTGAGGGCGTGACCATCGAACTTCATCACGCTCTCGCGGCGAGCGGATCGAGATGCTGCGATGCCGCATGAGATCCTCATCGTCGATGACGAGCCGGATATCCGGTTGCTGATCGACGGCATCCTGCGCGACGAAGGCTACGAGACGCGCCAGGCGCATGACGGTGACTCGGCGGTGGCGGCCTTCCGCCAGCGCCGCCCTTCGCTCGTCATCCTGGATGTCTGGCTGCAGGGCTCCAAGCGCGACGGGCTTGAGATCCTCGAGATCTTCCACTCCGAGGAGCCGCAGGTGCCGGTCGTGATGATCTCCGGGCACGGCACGATCGAGATGGCGGTCGCCGCGATCCAGCAAGGCGCCTATGATTTTATCGAGAAGCCATTCACCTCGAGCCGCCTCTTGCATGTGCTGCGCCGGGCACTCGAGGCGGCGCGGCTCTCGCTCGAGATCGCGGAACTGCGCCTGCGCGCCGGTGCGGAGACCGAGCTTACCGGCTCCTCGCCGGCGATCTCGGCGGTCCGCGCCCAAATCGCCAAGGCGGCGCCGACCGGATCTCGCGTGCTCATCCGCGGCCCCGCAGGCTCGGGCAAGGGTGTTGCGGCGCGAATGATTCACGCCCATTCGCGCCGGGCCGGCGGCCCGTTCGTGATGCTCACCTGCGCGACCCTGAGCCCGTCGCGGTTCGAATCGGAGCTCTTCGGCGTCGAGGCCGGGCTGGATGCCGTCTCCGCGCCGCGCCGCGCCGGCGTGCTCGAGCGCGCGCATGGCGGCACCCTGGTGCTCGACGAGGTGGCGGACATGCCGCTCGAGACTCAGGGCAAGATCGTGCGTGTGCTGCAGGACCATGCGTTCGAGCGTGTCGGCGGTGCCGCGCCGGTGAAGGTCGATGTGCGCGTGCTGGCGACGACCAACCGCGACCTCAATGCCGAGATCGCGGCGGGTCACTTCCGCGAGGATCTCTATTACCGCCTCGCCGTGGTGCCGATCGACATGCCGAGCCTCAGGGAGCGGCGCGAGGATATTCCGCTGCTGGCGCGCGAGTTCCTCGCCCACTCCGCGGAGAGCGCGGGGATGCCGGTGCGCGAGCTCGCGGTCGATGCGCTGACCGCCTTCGTCGCCTATGACTGGCCGGGCAATGTGCGCCAGCTGCGCAACCTGATGGACTGGCTGCTGATCATGGCGCCGGGCCGGCCTGATGAGCCACTGCGGCGCGAGATGCTGCCCGCGGAGATCGCGTCCGGCGCACCGCAGATCCCCGTCAACGATCCCGGGGAGGATGTGATGGCGCTGCCGTTGCGCGAGGCGCGCGATCTTTTCGAGACACAGTACCTGCAGGCGCAGCTCCTGCGCTTTGGTGGCAATATCAGCCGCACGGCACAGTTCGTCGGCATGGAGCGAAGCGCGCTGCACCGCAAGCTCAAGCAACTCGGGGTGAGCGTCGAGGATCGCGTCGCCTGAGAGAGACGGCTTGAGAATGCGACTGTCGCGGTCTCGTCCGGCCCATCGCGGCGCGTTCTCGAGCGGTCTCCGAAGACGCATTCCTGGAATCTTGCAATTTGGGAAAATCAGAGAGTGAGCGATGAGCCGCATTGCCTATGTCAATGGACGCTACCGGCCGCAGCGCATGGCCGAGGTGAATGTCGAGGATCGTGGCTACCAGTTCGGCGATGGTGTCTATGAGGTCGTGCATCTCTATGCCGGCCGTTTCATCGATGAGGACCTTCATCTCGACCGGCTCGAGCGCTCCCTGCATGAGATCGAGATCGCGATGCCGATGGCACGCGCGGCACTCCGCCGTGTGCTCGCCGAGGTGGTACGGCGCAACCGTGTGCGCGAGGGCCTGCTCTACATGCAGGTCACGCGCGGCGTCGCGCGGCGCGATCATGCCTTTCCCGTGCCGGGCCCGCATCCGGCGCTCATCGTGACGGTGCGGCGGCTGCCGCCCTATCCCGCCGATATCGAGGCCTGGGCGACGGCTGCGATCACGCGGCCGGACGAGCGCTGGGCACGCTGCGACATCAAGAGCGTCAACCTGCTTCCGAACGTGCTCGCCAAGCAGGCGGCACGGCGCGCCGGAGCCGCCGAAGCCATCCTGATCGATGATGAGGACATGGTGACGGAGGGTGCCTCGACCAGTGTCTGGATCGTCGATCGGGAAGGACGACTGAGGACGCGGGAACTCGGTCATGAAATCCTGCCCGGCTGCACGCGCAGAGCTCTTGCGGACCTTCTCGGCGAGAGCGGCATCGCCTGGCAGGAAGGGCGCTTCAGCAAAACGGAGCTCGGCCGGGCGCGCGAGATCTTCCTCACCAGCGCCTCGAGCTTTGTCCGGCCGGTGGTGCGGCTCGACGGGCAAAAGGTGGGCGAGGGGAGCGTGGGGCCCGTTGCCCGCAGGCTCTTCGCGCTCTTCGCGCGCCATGTGCAGGGTGCGCCGCGCAACACCGCCTGAGGCGGAAACCGCCTGAAGAAAAAGGGCGGTTTCCGGAGTGGTTGCCTGGCAACTTGCACCCGGCCGCGCCGCTGCTACATTCCCGCCTGGGCGGCGGCAGGCGGCGGCCCGTTCCGCCGTTTTTTTCTTTGCCGGAGCCAATGACACAACGCCACGAACAACAAGAAGGATCTTCGCGGTGGCCAATGAAAAGTCGCAGAATGTTCAGGATGTCTTCCTGAACCATGTGCGGAAGAACAAGACGCCTGTGACCATCTTTCTGGTCAACGGCGTCAAGCTCCAGGGCATCATCACTTGGTTTGACAATTTCTCCGTCCTGCTGCGGCGGGACGGGCATACCCAGCTCGTTTACAAACATGCGATCAGCACGGTGATGCCCGGCGCACCCATCCAGCTCTTCGACGCAAGCCGCAGCGATGCCGCTTCGGGAGCGTCTCCGGGTGCCGGCATGAACGCGTTGCGGGAGACCGTGACTGCCGACAACTGAGAACGGTCGCGTCGTCCCCGCGGAGGGAGTGGCCGGGCCCGTGCGGGCCGCGGTTGTTCTTCCGTGGGAACGAAGCGCGGAGGCGCGCGCGGCCTCCGCCCGTCTTGCGGAGGCGGTCGGCCTCGCCGCCTCCATCGGTCTCGTCATCGTCCATCAGGCAGTGATCCAGCTCCGCGAGCGCCGTCCATCCACCCTCTTCGGCGAGGGGCAGGTGGAGGCGCTCGGCGCGGTGATCGCGAACGAGGCGATCGCGGTCGCGGTGATCGATGGTCCGCTCTCGGCGGTGCAGCAGCGCAATCTCGAGCGTGCCTGGAAGTGCAAGGTGATCGACCGCACCGGGCTCATCCTCGATATCTTCGGGGAGCGCGCGCGCACGCGCGAAGGCGCGCTCCAGGTCGAACTCGCGCATCTCGAATATCAGCGTTCGCGGCTGGTGCGGTCCTGGACCCACCTCGAGCGCCAGCGCGGCGGCTTCGGCTTCCTCGGCGGCCCGGGCGAGACACAGATCGAAGCGGACCGACGGCTGATCGGCGCGCGCATCGCGCGTCTGCGCGGCCTGCTCGAGGATGTGCGGCGCACCCGCGCGCTTCACCGCGAGGCGCGAAGGCGCGTGCCCTACCCGGTGGTCGCGCTCGTCGGCTACACCAACGCCGGCAAATCGACGCTCTTCAATGCGCTGACCGGCGCTGGCGTTTTCGCCGGTGATCAGCTTTTCGCGACCCTTGACCCGACGATGCGGGGGCTTCAGCTTCCTTCCGGGCGCAAGGCGATCCTTTCGGACACGGTGGGCTTCATCAGCGATCTGCCGACCGAGCTCGTCGCCGCGTTTCGCGCCACGCTCGAAGAAGTCGCGGAAGCCGACGTGATCCTGCATGTCTCGGACGCGGCCCATCCCGAGACCGTGGTGCAGCGCGCCGACGTGACCTCGGTGCTGGACGGGATGGTCGAGGCCGGCATGCTCGACGGGGATTGGCGGGCACGCGCGATCCTCGTGCTCAACAAGGCGGATCTCCTCGGCGGCATCGGCCATCTTGCTGCGCGCGAGCCAGGCGCGGTCGCGGTTTCGGCCTTGACGGGCGAGGGCCTGGCAACGTTGAAGACGCTGATCGACACGCGCATCGGCGCTGCCCTGGAGGAGGCGGAATTCAGCCTCGCGCCGCAGGATGGCGCGGGGCTTGCCTGGCTCTACCGCCATGGCGAGGTGATCGCGCGGAATGATACGGAGGCGGCGATCCGCGTGCGTGTGCGGCTGACCCCGGCCGAACGGGCGCGGTTCGAGCAAAGAAACCAGAAGGAGAGGAACATCTCGGCATGATCCATTCCATCGAGGCGCTTGTCGTCCGGCGCGCGGAGGAAATGAGGCCGGTCCCGGAAGATGCCACCGCGCGCTTCGGCACCATCTTCACGGACCATATGTTCCTCATGGAATATGATGACGGCGAGGGATGGCACGATCCGCAGATCACGCCGATGGCGAAGCTCGTTCTCAGCCCGGCGACGTCGGTGCTGCATTACGGCCAGGCGATCTTCGATGGGCTCAAAGGGTTCCGCGCCGCCGACGGGGAGATCCGCCTTTTCCGTCCCGATGCGCATGCCGCGCGGCTGCGCCGCTCGGCCGAGCGGCTCGCCATTCCGCCGATTCCCGATCGCTGGGTCGTGGAATCCTTTCTCCGCCTCGTCGATATCGATCGCCGCTGGGTGCCCGCCGGGCCGGGCACCGCGATCTATCTCCGCCCGACGATCATTGCCGCAGAGTCGGCGATCGGGTTGCACACCGCCTCTTCCTATCTTTACTTCCTGATCCTCTCGCCGGTCGGCGCCTATTATGCCGAGGGGTCGAACCCGGTCAGCATCCTCGCCACCGAGGAATTCGTGCGGGCCGCGCCGGGCGGGCTCGGGGAGGCGAAGACCCCCGCCAACTATGCGGCGAGCCTGCTCGCCGCCGAGCATGCCATCGCGCGGGGCTTCACCCAGGTCCTCTGGCTCGATGCGATCGAGCATCGCTTCGTCGAGGAAGTGGGCACCATGAATTTGATGGCGCGCATCGGCGAAGAGATCATCACCCCGCCGCTCGCCGGGACCATCCTGCCCGGCGTGACGCGGGATTCCGCGCTCACGCTCATGCGTTCCTGGGGGCTTACGGTCAGCGAGCGGCCGCTCGCCATCGATACGCTTATCGCCGCGGCGAAGGACGGAACGCTCGCCGAGGTCTGGGGCACAGGCACGGCGGCCGTGGTTTCGCCGGTCGGCGAGATCGGCTGGCGGGGTGAACGCATCCGCGTCGCCGACGCGCAGCCGGGCGCGGTGACGCGCCGTCTTTATGAAGCCCTGACCGCGATCCAGTACGGACTTGCGCCGGATCCGTTCGGCTGGACGGTCCCGGTGCCGCCGTACAACTGAACGGCCCGCAACCGAACAGAGACCCTCTTCATCCTGGCCGAAAACCGCCTTGGTTCAGCGGCGCTCAGGCGATCCCGAGCGCGGCGGCGTGATGGCGGAGATGATCCTCGATGAAAGTCGCGATGAAGAAATAGGAATGGTCGTAGCCTTCCTGGCGGCGGAGCGTGAGCGGGATGGAAGCGGCCCGGCAGGCTTCCTCGAGAAATTCGGGATGGAGCTGCTCGGCGAGGAAATTGTCCGCCGTCCCCTGGTCCACGAGCAGTGAGGGCAGCCGGGCGCCATCCTCGATCAGGGCGCAGGAATCATATTGCCGCCAGGCCGCGCGGTCCGGCCCCAGATAGCCGAGCAGCGCCTTCTGTCCCCAGGGGGAGCGGATCGGCGCGGCGATCGGCGCGAAGGCCGAGACGGCGGCGAACCGGCCGGGATTGCGAAGCGCGATCGTGATCGCCCCGTGCCCGCCCATCGAATGGCCCATGATCCCCTGGCGGGAGAGATCCGCGGGCAATTCCTGAGCCACCAGCGCCGGCAGCTCGTTCTCGATATAGGATCGCATGCGATAGTTCCGGGCCCAGGGCGCGATCATCGCGTCGAGATAGAACCCCGCGCCGAGGCCGAAATCGTAGGCGCCGGCCGGATCGTCCGGCACACCTTCGCCGCGCGGGCTGGTATCCGGCGCGATCACCATCAGCCCGAGCTCGGCGGCGACGCGCTGGGCACCCGCCTTCACGGTGAAATTCTCCTCGGTGCAGGTGAGGCCGGAGAGGAACCACACCACCGGCAGTTTCCCGCGCTCCGCCTGCTTGGGAATGAAGACGGAAAAGCGCATGCCCGTGCCTGTCTCCGTTGAGGCATGCCGATAGACGAGCTGCATGCCGCCGAAGCAGCGGGAGCGGCTGACGGTTTCGAGTGTCATGCGCGTCTTCCTCTCCTTTGCGGCCAGCGCGATAACATGGCCGTGTCTGGGGGCGAAGCCCCGGCCCGACATCGCGCCTCCATTGCCGGGAAAGACCAATTTCCAATCAAATGATGAAATTATAGGCGACTGATAGGACGAGGCTCAGCAACAACATTCTCATAATTGTCAGACATCCAGGCAAAATTTGATTTCTCCCTCCGACAGACCATTTGGCACGGGTCGTGCAAAGCAGGATCGGCGCGGCAGAGATAGAATCGAAGGGCCCTCGGTGGATTCATGGACGAGTTGACGATGTACGCCATGGAGACCTCCGTGGCGCTTTCGATCCGCGACCTCAGCCACGACTTCATCGCGCCGGACGGCCGAAGGCGGCCCGTGCTCGATGGGCTGATGCTCCAAATCGCCACCGGCGAGATCGTCTCCATTGTCGGGCGCAGCGGGGCGGGAAAGACCACGCTCTTCAACCTGGTCTCGGGCCTCCTTTCGCCGAGCGCCGGGCGGATCGAGATCGGGAATCAACGCGGGGGCGCGGCGGGCTTCGTTGCCTATATGCTGCAAAAGGACCTGCTGCTGCCCTGGCGGACGGTCCTGCAGAATTCCCTGCTCGGGCTCGAGCTTCGCGGCACGGTGACGGCACCGCATCGGGCGAATGCCGCCGCCATGCTGGAGCGCTACGGCCTTGGCGCGCATCTCGATGCCTATCCTGCCGCTCTTTCGGGCGGTCAGCGCCAGCGCGTCGCGCTCACCCGGACTCTGCTCACCGAGCCCTCGATCCTGCTGCTCGACGAGCCTTTCTCCGCGCTCGATTATGAAACGCGGCTGATGCTCGAGGATGACGTGATGGCGCTGCGGTCGGATCGCGGCATCAGCGTGATCCTCGTCACCCATGACATCGAGGAGGCGATCGCCATGGGTGACCGGGTCGTCGTGCTCGGCGGGCGGCCGGGGCGGATCGTCGAGGACATCCCGGTCCGCCTCACCACCCACGGCCGGCGTGATGCCGCGAATGCCCGGGAAGCGCCGGAATTCCGCGCCTATCACCGGCGGCTCTGGGCAGCCCTGAAAGGAACGGCCGAAGCGCCAGAAACTGCCAATGCGCGAGAAACGGCGGCACCTGAGATATGAGCCCCGAGACATGAGCCCCGAGACATGAGCAATGCCGCTTCGGCCGCGCGTTCGGCGTTCGGCGAGCATCTCCCGAGCTTTCTCCTCGCGGCGCTCGTCATCGCGGCCTGGCAGGGCGCGGCCGCATCGGGGCTGATCAATGGCCATCTGCTCGGCTCGCCCGCCGGCATCGTCATCTCGGCGGGGGAGGGTCTCCGATCCGGGGATCTCATCTCCAACACGGCGATCACGCTCTACGAGACGCTCGCGGGGCTGGCGATCGGCAGCCTCGCCGGCACGACCTCGGGCCTCCTGCTCTGGTTCGTGCCGCGAATCTCGAGACCGGCCGAAGGATTCTCGATCCTGCTGAACGGTGTGCCGAAGATCGCGCTCGGCCCGTTGATCGTCATCTGGTTCGGCTCGGGCGTGAGCTCGAAGATATGGCTCGCGGCCATCTCCACCTATGCCGTGGCGATGATCTCGGCGACCGCCGCAGTCCGCGAACTCGACCGGGATCTTCTCAATCTCTTCCGCACGCTCGGCGCGCGGCGTGGTGCCGTGCTCCGCAAGCTGATCCTGCCGAGCGCGCTTCCCTGGATCTTCTCGGCGCTCAGGATGAACATCGGCTTCGCGCTGATCGGCGCCGTCGTCGGTGAATATATCGCCTCGCAGAACGGGCTCGGCCACGAGATCTTCGTCGCGGGCTCCCTCTTCGATCTCAACACCGTCTGGCTCGGCATCATCGTGCTGACGATGATGGCGATGCTGCTCACCACTTTCGTCCGTCTTGTCGAGGAAAGGCTGATCCGTTGGAAATCAGAATCCTGAAGCCCGCTCTTCACCTTCGGCGGTGGCTTTGCGCCGCGGCTTCCGCGCTTGCGCTCCTTGCGGCCGCGCCCGCCTATGCCGCGGCACCCCAACGCGTGGTGATCTATCAGGCTTTCCAGTCGCTACTCTACCTGCCGCTCTATGTCGGCATCGACAAAGGTCTCTTTGCCGCCCAGGGTCTCGATGTCCGGAAGGTCACGGCGAACAGCGGTGCCGCCGGCGTCGCCGCCGTGATCGGCGGCAACGCCACGTTCTCGCTTCAGGACCCGATGACCGCGGTGCTCGCCAATCTCAAGGGCGCGGACCTTGTGAATGTCGCGCTGGTGGTCAATGGCGCGCCGGTCTGGCTCGTCACGCAACGGAACGCGCCGGGGAGCACGCCGGTGAAAACCATCGATGATCTCAAAGGAAAGACGATCTCGACCGCGATCCCACCTTCCACCAGCACCTATCTGCTGGAACGGCTGCTCAAGGCGCAGAAGATCAAAGCCGATCTCGATACGGTGCAGATCGGAACCGAGCCGGCGCCGATGCTGGCCGGGCGCGCCGATGCCGCCGCCCTCTATGAGCCCCAGCTCGATGAGAGCCTCGCGGCGGGCAGCCGCATCATCTACGCCTTCACGAGCCACTATCCAGGCGGCTATGCCTTCTCCACCATCGACACCCAGCGTGCGACCGTGAAGAACAAACCCGCGCTGGTGCAGGATTTCGTCTCCGGCCTTGCCGCGGCCGAGCGGCTGATGCACCGCTCGCCCGAAACTGCGCTCGCCGTTGCCTATCAGGAGTTCCCGACGCTGCCCAAGCCCGTCATCCGCGCCGCCGTGCAGCGGATGGTCGCCGAGGATGTCTACCCGGCCGGAACCACGATCACCCAGCAGGCTTTCGCCAATGCTCTGGCCCTGCAGGTCTTCATCGGCAATATCAAGCCGGGAGAGGTCCATTACGAAGCCGCGATCGACGACGACTTCGCCACCAAGGCCGATCATTGAGGCCAAGGGCTTAAGACCAAGGGGCTCCCCGCGCGCAGGGCGGGGGAGCCCAGCCCTTGGAACCCCTCCCGGCGGTGGGTGTAGGATGCCGCCCCGGCGTGCGCCGGCAAGATCGGCGAACGAGGGAGAGGAACAATGCCAGCCAAGGAAATCAGGTTTCACGAGGACGCGCGAACCCGCATGCTGCGCGGGGTCGGCATCCTTGCCGATGCCGTCAAGGTGACGCTCGGGCCCAAGGGCCGCAACGTCGTGCTCGACAAGAGCTTCGGCGCGCCGCGCATCACCAAGGACGGCGTGACGGTCGCCAAGGAAATCGAGCTGCCCGACAAGTTCGAGAACATGGGCGCCCAGATGGTCCGCGAGGTCGCGAGCAAGACGAGCGACGTGGCCGGTGACGGCACCACCACGGCGACGGTGCTGGCGGCGAGCATTTTCCGCGAGGGCGCCCGGGCCGTGGCCGCCGGCATGAACCCGATGGACCTCAAGCGCGGCATCGACAAGGCCGTGACCGCGGTCGTCGAGGAGCTCAAGAAACGCTCGAGGAAGATCACCACGCCGGCGGAGACCGCGCAGGTGGGCACTGTCTCCGCGAACGGCGATGCGGAGATCGGCCGAATGATCTCCGAGGCGATGCGGAAGGTCGGCAATGAGGGCGTGATCACGGTCGAGGAAGCCAAGGGCATCCAGACCGAGCTCGACGTGGTCGAAGGCATGCAGTTCGACCGCGGCTATGTCTCGCCTTACTTCATCACCAATGCCGAGAAGATGATCGCCGAGCTCGCCGACCCGCACATCCTGATCCACGAGAAGAAGCTCTCCGGGCTGCAGCCCCTGCTGCCGCTGCTCGAGAGTGTCGTGCAGTCGGGCCGGCCGCTTCTGATCCTCGCCGAGGATGTCGAGGGCGAGGCGCTCGCCACCCTCGTCGTCAACAAGCTGCGTGGCGGGCTCGCGGTCGCGGCGGTGAAGGCGCCGGGCTTCGGCGATCGCCGCAAGGCCATGCTCGAGGACATCGCGGTGCTCACCGGCGGTCAGGTGATCAGCGAGGATCTCGGCATCAAGCTCGAGAATGTCACGCTCGCCATGCTCGGCAGGGCGAAGAAGGTGATCGTCGAGAAGGAGAACACGACGATCGTCGAAGGTGTCGGCAAGAAAACCGACATCACCGGCCGCTGCAGCCAGATCCGGGCGCAGATCGAGGAGACCACCTCGGACTATGACCGCGAGAAGCTGCAGGAACGGCTGGCGAAGCTCGCCGGTGGCGTGGCCGTGATCCGCGTCGGCGGCGCGACCGAGGTCGAGGTGAAGGAGCGCAAGGACCGTGTCGAGGACGCGATGCATGCGACCCGCGCCGCGGTCGAGGAAGGGATCGTGCCGGGCGGCGGTGTTGCGCTCGCCCGCTCGAGCCTGATGCTCGCCAAGCTCAAGGGCGAGAACGACGATCAGCGTTTCGGGATCGATATCGTCCGCAAGGCGGTTCAGGCTCCGCTCCGCCAGATCGCCGAGAACGCGGGCGAGGATGGCGCCGTGATCGCCGGCAAGGTGCTCGAGAAGGACGAGTATGGCTGGGGCTTCGATGCCCAGACCGGCCAGTTCAAGGATCTCGTCAAGGCCGGCATCATCGACCCGGCCAAGGTCGTTCGGACCGCGCTCGAGGATGCGGCTTCTGTCGCCGGGCTTCTCGTCACCACCGAGGCGCTCGTGGCCGAGGCGCCGAAGCCGGAAAAGGACGCGAACGGCGCGGCAAGCATGGCGGCCTGATATCGGCGCGGGCAAGGGGAGGGAGACCTCCTCCTCGTGAACCGGCCGGCGGCGGGCCGGTTCACGAGAGGGGGTGTGAGCTTCATTAATTTATAGTTGCTTTTTATATCCGAATGATCGCCTTTGTCCGGCCCCGAAAGATTTTGGAATCAGCGGCAGAACGAAGGCAAACCCGCCTTGCTATCGCCCGAAATCATGGCGAGACTTCACCTATGAGAATTGCGCAGATCGCTCCTCTTTTCGAGAGTGTTCCGCCCCGCCTCTACGGCGGCACGGAACGTGTCGTCTCCTATCTCACCGAAGCGCTCGTCGCCGACGGCCACGACGTAACCCTGTTCGCGAGCGGAGATTCTCTCACTTCGGCACGGCTGGTCCCCTGCTCCAGCGAGGCGCTCCGGCTCAATCCGCTGGTGCGGGACCCCGTGCCCTGGCACGCGATCGAGCTCGAGCAGGTGCGCCGCCGCGCCGATGAGTTCGATATTCTTCATTTCCATATCGATCTCGTTCAGTTCCCGCTGCTCGCTCTCTGGCCAGGCCGCGCGCTCACCACCCTGCACGGCCGGCTCGATCTGCCCGATCTCCTGCCGTTTTATTCCCTTTTTGACGACCTCCCGCTCGTTTCGATCTCGCAAAACCAGCGCCGGCCGATGCCGCCGGTGCGCTGGCTCGGCACCGTGCCCCACGGCCTGCCGCGCGACCTGCTGCATTTCAACCCGGCCGCCGCGGGCGGCTATCTCGCCTTTCTCGGCCGCATCTCTCCGGAGAAGGGACCCGAGCAGGCGATCGAGATCGCCGAGCGCACGGGGGTCCCCCTCAAGATCGCAGCGAAAGTGGACAAGGCCGACGAGGCCTATTGGAACGCGGTCGTCAAGCCGCTGATCGCGCGTTCGCCGCGAACCGAGTATCTGGGCGAGATCAACGAGACCGAGAAGCAGCGCTTCCTTGGCGATGCGCTCGCTCTCCTCTTTCCCGTCGATTGGCCCGAGCCATTTGGACTGGTGATGATCGAGGCGATGGCCTGCGGCACACCCTGCATCGCTTTCCCCGCGGGCTCGGTGCCGGAAGTTCTGGAGGACGGCGTCTCCGGCCGCATCGTGCGGACTGTGGCCGAGGCTGCGCGCGCGGTCGAGCGGATCGGGGAGCTTCCCCGCGACATCGTGCGCGGCGCATTTGACCGCCGCTTCACGGCCGAGCGCATGGCACAGGATTACCTGAAGCTTTACACCGCCCTTCGCGAGGAGGCTGGCGCGGCGCGCCTGCGGCAGGCCGAAGAAGGGACGCGGACGCTGGTTCGCGAGGTTCAGGCGGGTTTGAGCGGTGGCCCGCGGAACGCGGCCCCGCATGACTTCCCGAAGATCGCAAGAGCGTCCTGATCCGGGAATTCCCTCCTTCATGGCCGCGTCGGGCCTCGTGAAGAAGGCGGCGGCATCCAGCCGGGCAGAGTCACCGTGAGCTGCGGTGCCGGATCGCCTGTTGCGTTTTCGAAATCATATGGAATTCCTTGCACCCCGCCGATGAGACCGCCGGCTGCGGCGTTGAATCATCCGCTGTCCGCCTGGAAGAGATAGCGTCCCGCAATCACGCGAAAGATGTCGGTTTCGGGCGCGCCCACGGTCCGCGCCCGGATTTGTCGCGGTGCCGGAGGCTTCGCCCTGCCGGCGCCCATGGCGGGCGGCTGCCAGCGTCGGCAAGGGGCGGAAAAGGTCCCAGGGAGAAACGGCGGAGGGCATGGCACGGGCCATGGCGTTCGTCAGTCTCGGCGCCACGCTTTCCTGCTTCGATATATAAATCTACAGTAGAAATTCCCATCGCATATCCATACGTGGGGAGAGGAGGGCAGGTGGTGGCCTATCTGCGCGCATTCACGCTCATCCTGGCGCTCCTTGCCCTGGCCGGTGTCGCGCACGCGGCCTCGCCCCCGCCCGCCATCGGGGTTCACGGAATGGTGGTGAGCGCCGAGCGCCGTGCCTCGGAGGCCGGCATCGCCATCCTCAAGGAAGGCGGCAACGCCATCGATGCCGCCGTTGCCACAGCCTATGCCGAAGCGGTGGTCAATCCCTGCTGCGGCAATCTCGGCGGCGGCGGCTTCATGGTGATCCATCTCGCTTCCGGGAAGGAAACCTTCATCAATTTCCGGGAAACTGCGCCCGCCGCTGCCAGCCCCACGATGTATCAGGACAAGAATGGCAATCTGATTCCCGGCGCCAGCTGGCGTGGGTACAAATCCGTCGCCGTCCCCGGTACCGTGATGGGCCTGGACACGGCACTCCGCGAGTATGGGCGATTGACGCGAGGCCAGGTCATGGCGCCGGCGATCCGCCTTGCTCTCGCGGGCTTCCGCCTCACCGCTCCGGATGCGGATATTCTCGACAATAATCAGGCTGATTTCCGCGCCGACCCGATTCTTGCGAAACTCTTCCTCCGCCCTGACGGCATGCCACTTCGCGCCGGCGATCGTCTCGTCCAGACCGATCTTGCGAACACGCTGCAGGCGATTGCCCGCGATGGCGCTAGCGCGTTCTATGACGGCCCCATCGCAGCCGCGATCGCCGAGGATTCGTCCCGCCATGGCGGCATCCTCACAGCGCGGGATTTTTCCTCCTACCGCATCACCGAGAGCGCCCCGCTCGCCTGCGCCTATCGCGGTTATCGCGTGGTTTCCACGCCGCCACCTTCCTCGGGCGGCGTGACGATGTGCGAGATCCTGAACGTCGTTGGCTTCTATGACATGCGGGCGCTCGGATTCCATTCCGCCGCCGCCGTTCACCTGATGGTCGAGGCGATGCGCCACGCTTATCTCGATCGCAACACCGATCTCGGCGACCCGCGCTTCGTCAAGAATCCGCTCGGCCTGCTGCTCTCTCCCCGCCATGCCGCTGCGATCCGCGCCGCTATCCTGCCTGATCGCGCCACGCCCTCATCCAGCCTGCGTGCCGCCGCGGCACCCCCCGAACGGCGCGAGACGACACAGATCTCGGTGATCGACGGCGACGGGAACGCCGTCTCGCTCACTTACACGCTGAACGGCTATTTCGGCGCGATGGAGATGGCCCCGGGCACCGGCGTTCTGCTCAATGACGAGATGGACGATTTCACCACCAAGCCCGGCGCGCCCAATGCCTATGGGCTGGTCCAGGGCAGCGCCAACGCGATCGCCCCCGGCAAGCGGCCGCTCTCCTCGATGGCGCCAACGATCGTGACACGCAACGGCCGCGTCTTCCTCGTGCTCGGTTCGCCCGGCGGATCGCGCATCATCACCATCACACTCGAGACATTGATGAATGTGATCGATTACGGAATGAACCCGCAGGAGGCCGTGGACGCGCCGCGCTTTCACCACCAATGGCTGCCGGATGTCGTCTATGCCGAGCCGTTCGCATTTTCACCCGATACGCAAGCGCTGCTGGAACGGATGGGCTACGCCTTGCGCGAACAGACGCCATGGGGGGCAACCGAGCTGATCGAGGTCGGGCCCCCCGGCAGCGCCCAAGACCCCACTTCCTTTGGCCCCGCTTCCTCCGGCCCCACTTCCTCCGGCCCCACTTCCTCCGGCAATGACTCGGAGCGTGGCGACGCGCTGAGGTCGGGCCTTCTCTATGGCGCGAACGATGATCGCCGCCCTGCCGGCGCCGCCATCGGCTATTGAGCGCATCTTTTGTTTTCCTGCGTGATTCAGACCCGCGGTGATCCTTGTTCGGTCATCATGCGCTTTTGGGGATCACAGCGCCCCGATCAGCAGCGCCAGCGCCGTCGCGGCGAAGATCCGCATATTCGCCACCCGGTCCGCCGTGCCGCTCTCGATCGTGCGCATGAGTTCGACCGGGCCGGAAATCGCGAAGCAGCCATGGCCCGGCGCATCGCCGTAGCGGTTTCCGGCGGGCCCTGCCGCTCCCGTCTCCGCAAGCCCCCAGGTGGCGCCGATGCGGGCGCGCAGGCGTTGGGCGAGCAAAAGCGCATAGGGCTCACTTGCGGGGCGAATGGTTTCCATATCCTTGGGCGTGATCCCGAGCAGCCCCTCCCGCGTCTGCCGCGTATAGATGACGGCCCCGCCAAGGAAGAAGGCCGAGGCACCGGGCTGCGCCAGCAATGCGGCGGCGATCAGCCCGCCCGCCGAGGATTCGGCCACCGCCACCGTCTCGGCGCGGGCGGAGAGCCGCCCGCCCAGATGCTGCGCCGCCTCCAGCAATGTCTGCATGGGCCCCTCCGTCTTGAAGAGATTTCGTCAGGAGATCAGGAAAGGCGCAGCACCGCCTTGCCGGAGAATTTCCTGTCGAGAAGCTGTTGCGCCACGTCGCCGATCTTCGTCCAGGGCGCTTCCACCTCGACCCTTGGCTTCAAACGCCCTTGCGCGACGAGGCGCAGGAGCGTGGCCAGGCCCTCGCAGGCCGGGTTCCCTCGCCGAAGCTCGTTAGACAGCATCAGGCCGTAAAGACAGGCGCCGCCCAGGCGGAAAAAACTTCCACTGTCGAAGCTCACGCTCGGCCCTTCGGAGGCGCCGAACGTCACGCAGGTGCCGCCGGCGCGCAGCATGGCGAGCGCCGCGCCGAGCGTGGCGCCGCCGACCGAATCCAGGATGAGATGGTAGGGGCCCGAGGCGCGCGCGGCCTCGATCGTCGGGCTTACGATCACGCCGCCATTGCAGGAGGCTTCAACCATCGGGCGCAATTCCTCGCGACGGATATGGCCATAGACGATCGCGCCCGCTTCCCTGGCAAGCTGAACCGCGAGATGCCCGACGCCGCCGCTTGCGCCATCGACCAGGACCGGCTGGCCCAGAAGCAGGCCGCCATGGCGCAACGCATGGAGCGCGGTAAGGCCGGCAACCGGCAGCGTGGCTGCCTCCAGGTCCGAAACCCCGTCCGGGATGACCGCGAGCGCATCGGATGACGCTCGGACACGCTCGGCCCAGGCGCCTTCGGCCAGCAGCCCGACAACCCGAGCGCCGGATTTCGGGCCGCCGCCCTGCTTCGCCGCTTCCTCGACGATGCCAGTGAAATCCCAGCCCGGCCGCCACCCGTCTTCCGCTACGGAGATCGCACGCCTGACCTCGCCGCGATTGAGCGAGATCGTGCTCACCTGCACGGTGACATCGGAGGGGAGGGAGGGCGCGAGCGCGACGGGATGAATCGCGAGCCGTCCCGGAATCTTGCCGTCAACGACGATGGCGCGTGTCTGCTCGGGCGAATTCATGCCGCTCTTTCCTTGCATGAGAGAAACCGCTTCCGCGCCAGGGCCTTATTCCATGTTGCCGGGTCGAGACAAGACACGGCCTTTGCGCAAATTTGCGCCATATGCATACACTTGTGCCATGCACTGATGAGTCACTGATCATTTCATGATTCTTATCGACTTCGCGTCGTGCAAAAATGTAATCAACCGAACAGGACAGGGAGCGAACGATGCCTGACCATCCGATCGATGCCGGTTATGCCGAGCATGCCGGGAACATCCCGGATCCGTGCGATCCGCTCGATCCCGATGAACTTGCGCGCGCCGCGCATATCGTGCGGACAGGCCCCGAGCTTTCTCCCAATCTCCGCTTCATCTCCGCCAATTTGATCGAGCCCGTTCCGGGCACGGAACCAACCCGGCAGGTGCTCGTCGTCGTGCTCGACCTCGAGGCCCGTGGCGGTTTCGAAGCGCGTGTGGATCTCGCTTCCGATCGGCTTCTCTCGCTCATACGCCTGCCTTCCCGCGTCCAGCCCGGCATCGCGCTCGAGGAATTCGTTCTTTGCGAGGAGGTGGTGAAACAGGATCCGCGCTGGCGCGACGCGCTGGCCCGCCGCGGCATCACCGAATGGGAGAAGGCGATCGTCGATCCCTGGTCCGCCGGCGCCTATGGCGACGAAAAATTTCCCGAAGCCCGGCTTGCCCAGGCGCTCACCTGGATCCGCGGCAGCGATGACGATGTGGGCTACGGCCGCCCGGTCGAGGGTGTGATCGCCTGGGTCGATCTCATCACCATGCGCGTGCTCGAAGTGATCGATGACGTCGCCTATCCGCTGCCGCCCCTGACCGGCAACTACACGGCAACGTCGGTCGGGCCGTTGCGCACGGATCTCAAGCCGCTCGAGATCGTCCAGCCCGAGGGGCCAAGCTTCTCGGTCCGCGGTCGGCAGGTGGAATGGCAGCGCTGGCGCTTCCATGTCGGCTTCACCTCGCGCGAAGGGCTTGTCCTGCGCGACATCGCTTATTGCGATCACGGAACATGGCGGCCGGTGCTGCGCCGCGCCTCGCTCTCCGAGATGCAGGTTCCGTACGGCGATCCAACGCCCACGCACAACAAGAAGAACGTCTTCGATGTCGGCGAGTACGGAATCGGGCGGATGGCGAACACGCTTTCCCTCGGTTGCGACTGTCTCGGCGTCATTCATTACTTCGATGCGCATGTGCTGACGATGGAAGGCAAGCCGGAGAAGCTCAGGAACGTCATCTGCATGCATGAGGAAGATGACGGCGTGCTCTGGAAACATACCGACTGGCGCACCAACCATACGGAAGTGCGGCGCTCGCGCCGCCTCGTCGTCTCCTTCTTCGCGACCGTCGGCAATTACGATTATGGATTCTTCTGGTATTTCTACCAGAATGGCGACATCGCGGTGGAGGTGAAACTGACCGGCTGCCTCTCGGTGGGCGCCTTGCCGGCGGGCGTGGAGCCGACGCACGGCACGCTCGTCGCCCCCCAGCTCTATGCGCCGATCCATCAGCATTATTTTTCGTTCCGTCTTGATCCGAATATCGACGGCGAGGGCAACAGCGTCTTCGAAATCGATACCGCGCGCGATCCGGAGGGGCCCGGCAATCTGTACGGCAGCTCCTACCGTGCCGTGACGACACCGATCCGCTCCGAGCGCGAGGGCGCGCGTGATGCCGATCCCGCGCGCGGGCGCACCTGGTTCATCGCCGCGCCGAACCGGCGAAACGCGGTCGGCCGCCCGCCCGGATACAAGCTGATGCCGGGCGCGGACACGGTCCATCCCTTCGCCTATCCCGGCTCAAGCCTGCTCACACGCGCCGGCTTCATCCGCCACACGCTCTGGGTGACACGCCATGACCCGGAGGAGAAATATGCTGCCGGAGACTATATCAATCAGAATGCAAGGCCGGACGGCGTGGCCGCCTGGGTGGAGAAGGATCGCCCGCTTGAGGCTGCCGACCTTGTGCTCTGGTACACGCTCGGCGTGCACCATATCCCCCGACCGGAGGATTGGCCCGTGATGCCGGTTGCCCATGCCGGCTTCATGCTGCGCCCGGCGGGCTTCTTTGATGCCAATCCGGCGATGGACCTGCCGCCGCCGGTTCCCACGCACAGTTGCTGCGTGTCCTGAAAGGGCCTGTGCCGACCGAAGGAAGGAGACCCTGCCGATGAGCGAAAACGCTTCCTCGCCCACGCTGGATGTCGCGCAGCGCCAGGGCATCCATCTGCTTCAGCCGAAGGCGGTCGGACTGATCGGCGTTCTCTTCCTTACCCTGACCGGCTCGGCGCCGATCACCGCGATGCTGCTCAATGTGCCGATCGTGGTCGGCAACGGCAACGGCCTTGGCGCGCCGGCCGCCTTCCTCGTCGCCACCGTGATCCTCACCATCTTCTCGGTGGGCTATGCCGCGATGGCGCGGAAAGTCACCGCGACTGGCGGGTTCTATTCCTTCATCAGCCACGGCATCGGGCAGGAGCTCGGCATGGCGATGGGCTTCGCCGCCGTGCTCGCCTATTCGGTGTTCGAGCCCTCGCTCACCGGCGGCTTCGCCTACTTCCTCAATCTCAAGATCAGCCAGCTCTTCGGCATCAATGTGCCCTGGCCGGTTCTGGCGCTCGCCATGGTCGCCGGCATCGCCATCCTCGCGCATTTCGACGTGAAACTCTCCTCTGCCGTGCTGGGCGTCGCGCTCGTCGCCGAAGTCATCTGCCTCATCGTCTTCGATCTCGGCGTCTTCGCCCATAGCGGCAATGGCGCGATCGTCCAGCTTTCCGCGCTCGACCCGACGCGCGCCTTCCAGGGATTTCCCAAGGTCGGAAAACTTACCGAAGGGCTCGCGGGAATCGGGCTCTTCTTCGCCTTCTGGTCCTGGGTCGGATTCGAGATGGCGCCCAACTATGCCGAGGAATCGCGCGATCCCAAGCGCATCGTTCCGCTCTCGCTCTATATCTCGGTGATCCTGCTCGGGGTGCTCTACACGCTCACCTGCTGGGCGGCGCAATCGGGCTTTCCGGATATCGGCAAGGCGATCAACGAGGCGCAGAACAATTCCGCGACCTTCTTCTTCGGCACCGCCACGCGCCTGATCGGGCCCTGGCTTGCCGCGCTGATGAGCTACCTGATCCTCACCGGCTCCTTCGCTTGCGGCATGGCGTTCCACAACACGGCCGCGCGCTATTTCTATTCGCTCGGGCGGGAGCGTCTGCTGCCCGCCGCTTTCGGCCGCACCCATCCGAAATACCGTACACCCTCGACATCCTCGCTCGCGCAGTCGGCGGTTTCCGCGGTGATCATCATCCTTTTCGCGATCTTCACCGGCACCAACAACCCGACCAACCAGGCCTATGGCGAGCTTTACGGGCTGATGGCCCTGCTCGGCACGATCCTCATCCTCGCTGCCCAGGCGATCGTCTCGCTTGCCATCATCCGCTATTTCCGCCGCGAGCATCCGGATGATCATCACTGGTGGCGCACGCTGATCGCGCCGGCGCTTGCCTTCGTCGCCCAGGCCTATGTGATCTATCTCTGCATCGACAATCTTGCCTTCGTCGGTGGCGGCTTCGCCTTCGCGAGCTGGATTCCCTGGATCGATCTCGGGGTGGTGATCTTCGGCATCCTTGCCGCACTGGCCATCAAGCGCTCCGACCCCGCGAAATTCTCCGAGATTGGGCGGCTGATCTATGAGGGCCTGCCAGGCGAACCGGAGACGACCGGAGAGGAAGCGCCGGGTTACGCTTTCGGCGGCCGCGCCGGCGATTAACCGCGAAGCGTCCGCCCCCCGTGCTCACCCCGATCGCCGGCCGATCGGTGATCGTGACCGGCGCGAGCCGCGGCATCGGCCGCGGCATCGCATCCCTTTTCGCCCGCCACGGCGGCTCGGTCCTCCTCGTCGCGCGTGACGGCGCAGCTGCGGAGGAGGCCGCCTCCGCCTTGCGCGAGGCAGGCGGCGCGGCGAGTGCCTGCGAAGCCGATGTGACGAAGGAAACCGCCATGGCGCGGATGGCGGAAATGGCCGTGGCGCGCCATGGCGGCATCGACATTCTCATCGCCAATGCCGGAATCTTTCCCTCCGCGCCACTCGCGGCGATGAGCGAGGCCGCGTTCGACGCGGTTATGGCAACCAACCTCAAGGGCACATTCCTTGCCGTGCGCGCGGTGCTCCCGGTGATGCGGAAGCAGAGAAAGGGCCGCATCGTCATCACGTCCTCGATCACCGGCCCGGTCACAGGCTATCCCGGGTGGTCGCATTACGGCGCGAGCAAGGCCGCGCAGCTCGGCTTCATGCGCACCGCCGCGATCGAGCTCGCCCCTGACGGCATCACGATCAATGCCGTTCTGCCCGGCAATATCGTGACTGAGGGGCTCGATGCGCTCGGCGCCGATTATCTTACCCGCATGGCCCGTGCGATCCCGCTTGGCCGCCTCGGCAGCGTGGCGGATGTGGCCAATGCCGCGCTCTTCCTTGCGAGCGACGAAGCCGGCTACATCACCGGCCAGACCCTGATCGTGGATGGCGGCCAGACCCTCCCCGAATCGCTCGACGCGCTGAGCACGCCCGAAACGTAACGGTCGCATTTCTCCATGGCGCTCACCCCTTGACGGCGCCGCCCATCGAGAAGCCGCCGCTGAACGGCCGCGACATCAGAATATAAAGAATGACGACCGGCAGCGAGTAGATGAGCGAAAATGCTGCGATGTCGCCGTAGCGGACATCGGAGTTGCCGATCAGCCCATAGATCTTGATTGGCCCGGTGATTTGGTTCTGATCGCTGATCAGCACGAGCGGCGGCAGGAAGGCACCCCAGGCATTGATGAAGCTGTAGATCAAAGCTGCGAAGATGCTTGGAAGCGCAACCGGGACAGTGACATAGAGAATGATCTGGAGGATGCTCGCCTGTTCCATCCGCGCCGCTTCCTCGAGCTCCTTCGGGACCGCGTCCATCCCGGTCTTGATCAACCACAGTGCGAAGGGAAGGCTGCATACGCCGAGAAAGACGCCTGTCGCCCAGAGATTGAGCAGGTTGAACTGCGCATAGACCTGGAAGACCGGCACGATCATGATCGCGAGCGGAATCCCGGTCAGGAACAGGATCGTGACCATCAGTCCATCCGCGAGCGGCACGCGGCGCCGTGACAGGGCATAGCCGCCGAGGATGGCGGCGATGGTCGAAACCGCCGAGGCGACGAGAGACAGAAGGAGCGTATTGACGAGCGAGACGAGGAAGTCTCCGCGTGTCACCTCGCGGAAATGAGCGAGCGTGAAGTGGGGCCATGATAGGGCCCAGCTCGCATTGACGTCCACAGAAGCGAAGAAAATCCAGAGCAGCGGCGCCAGGAACAGGATGCCGAGCAGAGCGAGCAGACCGTTGACGATGAGGCTCTCCCGGCGCGCGGATGCCGAGCGCGTCTCCTCCGGCACGACATCCGCCATTGGCTGCGCGGTGCTCGAGGGCGAATAGGCGGCGATGCTTTGCGTCATGCGGCGGCCATCCTCGTGCTGCGGGATACCCGGACATAGAGATAGGCGAAGATCGTGGCGATGATTACGACCACGTCGCCGAGGAGCGCGCCGTAGCCGAGTTTTCCGAATACGAGAGCCTGTTGATAAGAATAGATTGGCAGGATGTTGGTCGCGTTGCCGGGACCGCCTCCCGTCATGATGTAGATCAGGGAGAAGTTCGCAAGGCTGAGAAGTGTGACCAGAAGGATGTTGGTCACGATGGTCGGCTGGATGATCGGGATCGTCAGCGAGCAGAACACGCGCCAGCGGGATGCCCCCTCCATCCGCCCTGCCTCCAGAACCTCCGTCGGCACGCTGCGCAGCCCGGCCGACAGCACGAGCATGGAAAAACCGGCCGTTGCCCATATATTGGCAAGGCAGACAACGAACATCGGAAACGTATTGAGCACGTCGAGTTGCGAGCCGCCGATCAGGCTCAGCGTGCCGCCCGTCGTGCTGAAAGCGTACCAGATCAGCGCCGCCGTGAGCGGCGGCAGCATCCAGGCAACGACGACAATCGCGCCCACCACCGCCCGCAGCCAGGCCACCGCGTGCTGGATCAGAACGGCCAGCGCCATGCCGACCACCGTCACGCCGACGATGGCCGAGGCGGCAACGAAGATCGCCGTCAGCTTCAACGACTCCCAAAAGAGGGAGTCGCGCATGAGCCGGTGGATATTGATCATGCCGGTGAAGTGGAAATTCCGCGCTGTCGGGCCCATCAGAGCAATGTTGGTGAGCCCGAGATAGAAGGCATAAAGTACGGGCCCCACGAAGAGGGCGAGCAGAAGGATCACTGTCGGCAGCAGAAGAAGGAAGGCAACGCCGTCCGGCTTTTCCGTAGCGTCCCCTCCCATCTCCCGCCTCCTCTACACCGGCATTTTTGATACATCGCGCGAAGATTGCGTACGCTCTCCGCTCACTTCAACACCTCCGTCTGCGACGGATCGAGCTGGTTCTTGACATAGTCAGAAAGGATGCCAATGGCTTGGTCAACCGTCGTGTTGGGATGCTGAGCGAGGGCTCCTGTCGCCTCCTGCGCGCCCCGCGACCAGACGAGGTAGTCGCCGCTCGGCGGCTCGATGACGCCATCGGGGAGAACCACCGCCGAAAGCTCATTGTAGGGCGCAGCAAAGTTGAGGAAGGACGGGTCCTTCACATAGTCGGTATCTGCGGGCACGAACCCGGCCCAGTTGGCGGCGTTGATCTGGTTCTCCTTGTTCATCATGAAGTCGAGGAGCTCAAAGGCGAGATCCGGATGCTTGGTCGTTGCCGAGATGGCCAGATCCCAGCCGCCGATCGTCGTCGAAATGTTCGGCGCCTTGCCGTTCACCGTCGGCACCGGCACGACGGCGGCGACCTGCGAGGCCTGCGGCCAATAGGGCGTGCTGACCAGCTTTGACCAGTTGCCGCCGTAGAAGTTGGAACCGAACGTGATCGCGATCTGGTTTTTCGGGATCATGAAGACAGGAGCCGTGACGCCGGACGTCGAGAAGAGATCGCTGAGCTTCGCGCCCAGACCCTCGCTGAAGACCGAATGATAGAAGCTGAAGACCTCGCGCAGGCCGGGGCTGTCCACCACCCATTTTTGCGTCTTCTCATCGAAGATCATCGGCGTGGACGAGCCTGCGAGCATGGTATCGACGCCCATGAGCACGGTGTTGTCGCCCGAGCCGGTGCCGGCGAGAATCCAGATGGGAACAACGCCGGGCAGCTTGGCCTTGATCACGCGCCCGGCCGCCAGGATATCGTTCCAGGAGGTCGGCTTCCATGGTACCGGCAGGCCCGCTTTCTTGAACAGCTCGACGTTATAGTAGAGCATTGAATCGTTTTCGCCGGTGTTCACCGAGTAGGTCTTGCCCTGCCAGGCCCCTTCGCCCTGGATCACGGGCGGGAATTTTTTCCACCAATCCGTCTTCACAAGATATTTGTCGAGCGGCAGCAGATAGCCGGAGGACGCGAAGCGATCGACAGTCGGCGTCGCCATCTGGGCGATGTCCGGCGCGGTTGTGGGCGAGCGGTAGAGCAGGCTCAGCTTATTGACGATGTCGTCATAGCCACCCTGGATCTGCACGAGCTGCACCGTGACGTCCGGGTGCATCTTTTCGAATTCCGCCTTGATGCCACCCCACCATTTCTTCGTCAGGTCCTCGTTGTCGAAGACGTAGGTCTCGCTGTAGGCACACGAGATCACTGTCTTGTCCGCGGCTCGCGCCGGGCGAGATGTGCCGCTGATCACTGTCATCACCCCCACGGCAAGCGCGATGGCATAGAGAGGTCTGCGACGATGCTTACCCATGATGTGTTACCTCCAATCTGTCGTTGCGCTGAAAATCGCCGACGTTCCAGCCGGATCGGTCTATCAGCGCTTCGCCCGATTCCGGGTCGAACGCGTAGAGATGGTTGGCGTCGAATGCGAGGCTCACAGTCTCGCCTGCCCGCAGGCGGAAGCGGCCCGGAGCACGGCAGATCAGGCTCTGCGAGCCGCAATCGATCGTCAGGAAGATCTCGGCGCCCATCGGTTCGACGACATCGATACGGCCGGAGATCATCGCCTCCGAGGGGCCCGTTGTGATCGCGACATCGGTTGCGCGGATGCCCAGGGAAATTGGCAGCGGCAGAGGTTGCGGCCTGCGCAACGCAACCCATGCCGGAAGTGGAATGGTTTTCCCGAGGCAGGTGACGCTGAGACCGTCGCCGTCCGCCGAGAGGGTTCCCGGCAGTATGTTCATCGGCGGCGAGCCGATGAAGGTTGCGACGGCGCGGTTGTCGGGGTCGTCGAAGACATGCTGGGGCGTGCCGACCTGCTGCAATCGGCCATGGAACATGACGGCGATCTTGTCCGCCATCGTCATCGCTTCCACCTGGTCGTGCGTGACATAGACGGTGGTGATGGGAAATTGCCGATGCAGTCGCACGAGCTCGGCCCGCACCTGGCCGCGCAGCGCGGCGTCCAGGTTGGAAAGCGGCTCGTCCAGCAAAAAGAGCTTCGGCCGCCGCAGCATTGCCCGGCCGAGCGCGACACGCTGGCGCTGGCCGCCGGAGAGCTGGTTCGGGCGGCGATCCAGCAGCGCCTCCAGCCCGAGCACGTTCACGACTTCGCGGAGCGCTCTCTCCGTCGCCGCCTTGTCCTCGCGGCGGATGCGCGGGCCGAAGGTGAGGTTTCGCCGCACGGTCATGTGCGGGTAGAGGGCGTAGCTCTGGAACACCATGGCGATGTCGCGCTTGCCGGCCGGCACGTCGTTGACGACGGCTTCATCGATCTTGATGAGCCCCGAGCTTGGGCGTTCCAGCCCCGCCAGCATCCGCAATGATGTCGTCTTGCCGCAGCCGGAAGGACCGAGCAGGACAACGAATTCTCCATCCGCGATTTTGAGGTTCAGGTCCGACACGGCGACGTGCGGACCAAAGCGTCGCCAGACTTGCTCAATCGCAACGGCCGCCATCGCGTGCCCCGTCAGATGAGAGGAAGCGGGAGGAATGATATGCCGGGCGGACATCGGCGAGACGCCCGCGACATCCTGTTTGCTTGCTCTGCCCGATTGATCTCATCAACCTTCCCAGACGTGGAACGCGCTGCGACTTGCCTGTCGTTCCCTGGCGAAGGCGTATGAGACCGCCTTTTCCGCGCAGCCCGAAGGCGAGCGCGGCTTCGCCGCAGCGACAAAATCAAGCCGCGTGCATTGTTCGCGCGCATTCCGGAAGACGTGTTCCCCTACGGTACGCTAGTGACGCGGGATCGCCCGATACAGAGCCAGTTGTTGCGAAAATGAAGGGACCAGTTGAGGCGCCGGCGCCCGAACCTTCCGACGCGCGGGAGCGGCGCGGGCAGACACGGCGTTCCTCATCAGAGCGCGCATGGCGGGTTGGAGCATGATGGTTTCTCCGCATCGCGCTCTAGCCGGCAATCGTTTCCAGAAGATCGCGCAAAGTCCTGAGGCCGAGATGCATCTCGGCCTCGCGCAGGGCGGCGAAGCCGAGAATGAGCCCCTGGCGCGGTCGGCCGTGATGATAGAACTCGGAAAGCGGCGTCAGAACGATCGATTGGCGCCGCGCTTCCTGCGCGAGGAGCCGGTCCTCGACGGGCCGGCGCAGCCACCAGCTCGTCTGCATCCCGGCATAGCCCTCGATGGGCTCCAGCCAGCGGGCGAGATAGCTTTGGCAGAGATCGCAAAATATTCGCCGCCGTTCGGCATAAAGAAGGCGCATGCGCCGGAGATGGCGGGCGAAGTGTCCGTCATCCATGAACGCCGCCAGCGTTCCCTGCAATACGAGAGGAGCATAGGCGCCGGCATAGAAGACGGCGCTCTCCACGCGCTCGGCCAGCGCGCGTGGCAGCACGACAAAGCCGATGCGGAGTGCCGGAAACACCGCTTTCGCGAAAGTCCCGAGATAGATGGTGCGGCCGGCTGCGTCCAAGCCCTGGATGGCCGGCAGCACGGGGCCGGTGAAATGGTACTCGGCATCGAAATCGTCTTCGATGATCCATGCACCGCTCCGCCGCGCCACCTCCGCAAGCTGCCGCCGATGCCCAACCGTCATGGTGACACCGAGGGGGGCATGGCAGGAGGGCGTGAGATAGATGAGGCGCGGCGGCGCCCCGGCAACGCGATCCACATGCCACCCCTCTTCGTCCACCGGCAGCGCGACGACGGAGGCGCCGGCGGCGGCGAAGGCATTGTGGGCGCCCGGATAGCCCGGCTCTTCCATCCACGCCGTGTCACCCGGATCGAGCAGCAACCGTGCCAGCAGATCGAGCGCGGCCTGGGCCCCGGTGGTCACGATCACCTGCTCCGGCTCGCACCGCACGCCGCGGGACGTCGCGAGGTTGCGGGCGATCGCCGCGCGCAGCGGAGGGTGGCCCGAGATCGAATGATACCCAAAATAATGCTGCGTCGTCGCCTGAAGCTGGCGCGAAAGGAGCTTGCGCCATGTCTTGAACGGAAACTGGCGGAGATCCGGTGTGCCGGGATGGAAGGCAACCTGGCCAGGGATGGCTGTGTGGACGATCTGGCCGGCCATCAAAGTCCCGCGACGGGACAGCAAATCCGCCGTGCCGAAGTGGGGCTCCATCTGAGAGGCACTCTCCGGCGGCGTGCTGAGCGAGGCCAGGATCTGGCAGCGGCTTCCGTGACGGGCAACCACCAGCCCATCGCTTTCAAGCTGGGCATAGGCGGCAACCACAGTGTTGCGGGAGATGCCGAGATTTTCCGCAAGCTGCCTTGTCGCGGGCAGCCTTGTCTCCGGGGTCAGGATACGGTGCGCGATGAGGTCCCGGATATAGTCGTAAAGCTGACGATGCAGCGGCGTTGCCGCCGAGCGATCGAGCACCGAGCCGTCGAACAGCAGGTCTCCCATCCAGGAAGTGGTCCCTTCGCTTTCGGCCCAACTGGACCTGGATCGAGTATTCACCACGTCGTTAACATTACTCAACCAATTTCACGATCCTTCCCACGGAATGCGCGCGAGAACGTACACCGTTCCCTCGCCCTCCTGCAGTGTGTCCGCCCGGCACGGCTGGCACGAGCAGGCATCGGTGGCAGCCGCCTGGCTGCGGGGATGAAGTCTTCGGCTTGCGGCGCATCCAAATTGCGAGAACCGGCCCATGAACTCCCCGATGAACTCCCCCATGAACTCCATTGACCAGATTGCCCGCCCGAACGCGCCCGCGTTGCTGAGCGAGGCGTTTGCGCATTGCATCTTCCCGCTGACGAATATGGCGGAGCTCGCCCAGGACGGGCCGACCATCTTCGCGGAGGGATCGGGCGCCACGCTGAGCGATGTCAACGGCAAGCTCTATCTCGACATGATGGGCTCCATCTCGCGCGCCAATTCTCTCGGCTACGGCAATGACGAGGTCGCGCGTGCCATGTACGAGCAGGCACGGCGCGCGCACTATGTCGGCACCGGAAGCGCGCTCAGCGAGCCCATGATCAAGCTCGCCTCCAAGGTGGCGTCGCTGGCGCCCGGGCAGCTCTCGAAGATGATGTTTGTGAGCGGCGGCTCGGAAGCGGTGGAGACCGCGCTCAAAATTGCCAAGCAATATCAGCAGCAAAGCGGCAACAAGCCGCGCGCCTACAAGACGATCTCGCGCTGGAACGCCTATCACGGAGCGACGATGGGCGCGCTTTCGGTGACCGATTGGCTCGGCGTGCGCGAGGTCTTCGATCCCCGCGTGCCGGGTCACAGCTTCGTTGCCAATCCCTCCCGTTACCGCAACCCCTATGGCATGGAAGACGATGAGGCGTATGCGGAGCTCTGCGCCAAGCATCTCGAGCGGCAGATCCAGTTCGAGGGGCCGGACCTGGTGGCAGCCTTCATCGGCGAGCCGATCATGCAGGCGAACGGCGTGCAGATCCCGCCCAAGAGCTACTGGCAGCGGGTGCGGGAGATCTGCACCAAATATGGCGTCATGATGATCGTCGATGAGGTCATCTGCGGATTCGGGCGTGCCGGCTACTGGTTCGTGTCGGAGTATTTCGGCATCGAGCCGGATATCATGACGATGGCGAAAGCGATCACGGCGGGCTACGCCCCCATGGGCGCGGTGATCACGCGCAACGAGATCGCGGACGCGATTCCGCTCTTCCGCCATGTCCACACCTTCAGCGGCCATGCCGTCGCCTGCGCCGCGGCCAATGCGGTGATCGCCATCAAGGAGCGCGAAGGGTTGATCCCTCGCGCGCGGGAGAACGGCGAATATTTCCTGGCCGCGCTCAAGGATGCGGTCGGCAAGCATCCGATCGTGGGCGACGTGCGGGGTCTTGGCCATTGGCACGCGGTGGACTTCACGGCGGACAAGAAGACGCGCGCGCCCTTCACTGACGACACGGTGAGGGCGGTGGTGCGGCGGATGCGCGAGCTTGGGGTCCTTGCGGGCGCCATGGGCACCGCGATGGAGATGGCGCCGCCGCTCATCGTGACCCGTGACGAGCTTGATCGCGCCGTTGCCGTCACCGCCCAGGCCATCGAGGAAACCGCCCGCAGCCGCGGATTGGGCTGAGCCGCCGAAGCCGGATCGGTTCGCTTCTGCTCATCTGTCCCGCTCTCGCTGGCGGCCAGCAAACGGCGGGCCCGGGAACAATCGCCCTGGCCGGTGCTGGAGGGGCATGCGCTCGCATGAGCTCACGCCGGCCGATCGGCGGCCAATCGGCGGATTGGCTTCGCGGACATCGTCACATGATCAACCGATTCCGGCGGATCGCGATCCGCTCCAACCCATCGCGCCCAGCACTTCCCCCAGGGGGGATTCGATCGCCGTCAACGATGGAGAGGCGGAGGATCGGCACCGCGTAGCCATGCGATCGAGCCTCGTCTGACGCGGGTTTCCGCAAGGCGCCACCGGGGCAGCGATGTCCGGGTTCGCCGTCACCGGTCAATGTCCCGGCAATCGCTGTTTGCCATCAAGTGTCCAGAGTTCCGTGTTTTGTCTTCGCCCGCCGTCCGCAAGCCGTGCTGCCAGGCAAGAGTCGCGAAGCAGACCGTGGACGCAAGCTGCGCTCGCGCGGTGGTCCGCAGCCTTATTGAGGACATTGATGACCTGGCGTCGTGCGGGCTTTCCCAGCTCTCCTGGTCGGATGGAACGCGTTTCCACGCGGATCGCCTTCTTCATCTCGGGATTCGGCACCGCCGCCTGGGCTCCGCTCGTGCCCTTCGCAAAGGCGCGGGTCGGCCTTGGGGACGCCACCCTGGGCCTCGTGCTTCTCTGCCTCGGCGCGGGTTCGATCATGGCGATGCCGCTCTCCGGCATGGCGGCCGGCCGCTTCGGATGTCGGGCCGTGCTCCTCGCGGCGACGGGCCTGATGTGTCTCACCTTGCCGCTGCTCACGATCGTCGGCAGCGTTTATCTCTTATCCGCAACATTGTTCCTGTTCGGCGCGAGCGCGGGCTCCATGGATTGCGCGATGAATATTCAGGCCATCATTGTCGAGCGGGCATCCGGCCGCCCCATGATGTCCGGCTTCCACGCGCTCTTTTCCATCGGCGGCATCGTGGGCGCGGCCACGGTCAGTGTCCTGCTTTCCCTTGGGGCAAGCCCTTTCCTGTCGGCCTTCGGCGTTGCGATCGGCATCGTGCTGGCCTTGTCGCGCGCGGAAGCTCATTTTCTTCGTTACGGGGCGGCGGGGAAGGGCCCGCTCTTCGCAATCCCGCGGGGGATTGTGCTCTTCATCGGCATTCTCTGCTTCGTCGTGTTTCTGACGGAAGGATCGGCCCTCGACTGGAGCGCCGTTTTCCTCACATCCGTGCGCGGCGTGAAACCCGCTTATGCTGGCCTTGGCTATGTCGCCTTCGCATCGATGATGACGCTTGGCCGGCTGGGTGGAGACACGATCGCGCAACGGTTCGGGCGCGGAAAAATCGTGGTCGTGGGCGGGCTCGTCGGGGCCGGCGGCCTGGCGTTCATTGCCTTGGTGCCGGACTGGACGATCGGGTTCCTGGGATATGCCCTGGTTGGCGCCGGTTGCGCCAATCTCGTGCCGATCCTCATCACTGCGTCGGGCCGTCAGAAGGATATGCCGGAACATGTCGCCGTGCCCGCGGTAAGCACGCTTGGGTATGCGGGCATACTCGCTGGCCCGGCGGCAATCGGTTTCCTGGCCCATGCAGAGAGTCTCTCCACGGCATTTCTGATCATCGCGTTCCTGCTGCTCGGCGTCGCCATGAGTGGCTTTGTCTTGCGCACGCGCGTCATGTAATGGCGCAAGAGCGACATGGCCGCAGTTCACTGCGGCAGGCGGCAGAGTGTGATGACCTGAAATCATCGAGGTCTAAAGCAGGATGCGTTCGCTCCCGCTCGCGTATCCCGCTCCAGCCATTTGTTTTCTCGCGTGATTCAGACCCGCGGTGATTCCACCCTCGGCCATCACGTTCCAGGCGCGAGTCTCGATTGCGCGTGGTGGGGCAAGCCGCGGTCCGGCAATGAATAGAGTCCTGGTCTCGAACGCGCCGCGCTCAGGCCATCCGGGCGAGCTCTGTCCGGTCGATCTTGCCGAGACCGTTGCGTGGAATCGAGGTGACCGCGATCAGCCGCTCCGGCATCTTGTAATCTGCGAGCCGCGCAGAAGCCCTGCGCAGGATATCCTCCAGCCGGTCTGCGTCCACACCCTCCGCCAGCTGAACGAAGCCGACCACTCTTTGCCCGAGAACGGGGTCCGGCACCCCCACCACCCCCGCATCGCGAACATCGGGGTGATCGGCCAGGATCTGCTCCACCTCGACCGGCGAGATGTTCGATCCCCCGCGCACGATCAGGTCCTTCGCCCGCGCCACGAACCAGAAATTCCCGTCCTCGTCCTCGCGCATGAGATCGCCGGTCCGGTACCAGCCATCCGGAAATCTTTCCAATTTTCCTGGCCCGTTCCAGTAGCCGAGCGCGATATGCGGGCCGCGCAGCATCATCTCTCCGCTCTCGCCCCGCGGAACGGGCCGGTCCTCCGCATCCACCAGCCGGATCTCGACACCGGCGAGCGGGCGGCTCACCGGCCCAGGCTGGAGCCCATAGGTGAAGGAGCTTCCTCCTTCCGTCGATGCCCAGAACGTGCGGAGAGGCAGGCCGAAATGATAAGGAAAAACCTCTTGCAGGCTTGAAGGGCAAACATCGCCCCCCGTCAGGCAGATGCGCAGGGGGCTCACATCGCGTGGACGACGGCGCTGGCACTCCATGAGATGCGCGAACCCCGTCGGTGTGGAGATGACATGCGTGCAGCGATGGGTCTCGACCGCGTCGAGAATCCCATCCGGGTCATTGGCGTCCAGCATGACGAGCGAGGCGCCCGCCAGCAGGTCGGACAGGAGAAACGTTATGCCCGAGCCGTGAACCATCGGCAGGAAGAAGGCATTGATGTCCCCTTCTTGGATCTCCCCGTTCACGAACATTGTCGCCTTGCAGATCATGGTTGCATGGCTGTGCGTCACGAGTTTCGGCTTCCCCGTGGTGCCGGAGGTCGAAAGGAGAAGAGCGAGCGCATTCGGGTCCGGCTCTTCGAAGACCATCCCGGCGGGATCCCGGTGCAATGCCGTCCAACTCTGCGCCATCCCGTCCTCGGGCTCGCCCACGACATAGCGCGAAGCCGCACCGAGCACAGCGGTCTCGATCGGCGCGACCAGCCGGTAAAGCTCGGCATGCCCGATATAGACACTCGGCAGAATCCGCCTGAGCATGTCATCAAGCTCCGCCGTCTTGAATCGCAGATTGAGCGGGGCCGCAATCGCGCCGATCCGAAAACAGGCGAAATAGGCAACCGCGATCTCCGGCCCGTTGCGAAGATGCAGCGCCACCCGATCGCCTATGCCCACACCCATGGCCTTGAGCCCTGCGGCAAGCCGGTCCACCTCTCTTGCCAGGCGGGCCCGTGTCCAGCGATCGCCGTCCTTGACGAAAGCCAGCCTCTCGGACGGCGATATCATATCGATCAAAGATCGAAATCGATTGATCCGGCGCGGCGAAACCGCGTCTCTTCGCGAGGCGAATTCTGACGTTCTAGCCATGGGCACGCCTCTCTTGCCTTTGCTCACGGTGAAGGGTCAGATCGACATGGCTTCCGGCGGACAAGCCGGGTGATCCCCAAAGCCCGAGGGAAAGCCATGAAATTGATCGAGAAGACAAGGCAAGAGGGTGACGAGATCGCTCACGCTCAACCATCCTGCTCTCGGTCGTTGTTTCATCGCCTGATTGACGCCTTCGATCGTTCCACCTTTGGCGATCGCGCTTTAGGAAAAAGGGGCTACAGCCCGATGTCGGACAAGACACGGAACGACTACGTTGGAAACACGGCGCGCGCGGCCGAATGCCGTGCTTAGAGACTGTTTGAGAATGGGCTGTGATGAGTCTGGTTCGTTCCAAGTTGGGGGTGCCGCAGGGGCCGGCCGGCGCGGCTTTCGAGAACCGGAGCGGAGCGGCCTTCGAGGGCCGTGAGCGCCGGAAGCGCAGAAAGACGCGTCGGACGACCACCGCAGTCGCATTCTCAAACAGTCTCTTAGAGCGAGATGCGTTCGCTCCCGCTCACCCATCCCGCTCTATCCATTTGTTTTCTCGCGTCATTCAGACTTCCGGCTTTCCCACCTCCGGTCATCACGCTTTAGGCCATCCGGGCGAGCTCTGCGCGGTCGATCTTGCCGAGGCTGTTGCGCGGAATCGTCGCGACCGGCAACAGCCGTTCCGGCATCTTGTAATCCGCGAGCCGGGTGGAGGCCGCGCGCAGGATATCCTCCAACCTCTCCACGCCGGCCCCTTTCTTCAGCTGCACGAACCCCACGATTCTCCGGCCGAAAACCGGGTCCGGCAGGCCCGCCACCCCGGCATCGCGAACATCCGGATGCTCGGCCAGCGCCTGCTCCACCTCAACCGGGGAGATGCTCGCCCCCGCGCGCAGGATCAGATCCCTCGCCCGCGCGACGAACCAGAGATTCCCGTCCTCGTCCTCGCGCATGATGTCGCCGGTCCGATACCAGCCATCCGTGAAGCCGCCCCACTCTCCCGGTCCGCTCCAATAGCCGAGGGCGATATGCGAGCCGCGCAGCTTCATTTCCCCTGGCTCCCCGCGCGCCACTTGCTGGTCCTCCTCATCGACCAGCCGGATCTCGGCACCGGGGATCGGGCGACTTACCGCTCCCGCCTGCAACCCGTACGTGCAGGAGCCGACCGCCTCTGTCGCGCCCCAGAAGCTGCGGAGCGGCAGCCCGAAAAGGGAAGGGAAGGCCCGCTGCTGGCCGGGCAGGCATACGTCACCCACCGTTGCGCAGAAACGGAGCGAGCTCACATCGCGCCGGTCGATATGTTGACGCTCCATGATCCGCGCGAGGGGCATCGGCAAGGTGATGAAATAGGTGCAGCGATGGGTCTCGATGGCATTGAGGATGGCGGCCGGATCGTCGGCATCCAGCATGATGAGCGCGGCCCCCGCCCATTGGCTCGCAATGAAGCTGAACAGGCCCACGGCGTGCGTCATCGGCAGAAAGAAAGCGCAGAGATCTCCCTTCAGGATCGGGAAGTTCGCCATTCGCGCCGCCATGCAGGCGAGCGTCGCCTGGCTGTGCACGACGAGCTTGAGCTCTCCGCCGATGCCGGAGGTCGGGAGAAGAACGGCAGGCGCATCCGGATCCACCCGGCCCAGGATCTCGGGGGCAGGGTCGAGATGCAGCGAGGCCCAGCTCCGCGCCATTTTATCCTCGGGCTCTCCCAGCACATAGCGCGCGCCTGCGCCAAGCACCCCGGTCCCGATCGGCGCGACCCGCCGGTAAGGCTCGGCATCCCCGATATAGAGGCGCGGCCGCAGCCGCCGCAGCAGGGCGTCGAGCTCCGCCGTCTCGAATCTCAGACAGAGCGGCGCGGCAATGGCGCCGAGCCGGAAGCAGGCGAGATAGGCAAGCGCGATCTCCGGGCCATTGCGAAGATGCAGCGCCACCCGATCGCCGACGCCCACGCCCGCGGCGGCAAGCCCCGCGGCAAGCCGGTCCGCCTCCGCCACCAGGCGCGCCCCGGACCAGCGCTCTCCATCCTTGACGAAAGCGAGCCTGCCGGAGGGCGCGAAAATATCCGCAAGCAAGCCGGGCATGCCGGTTTTCCGGCTTGCGCGAGCCCCGTCACCGGGTCGGACAAGGCCCAATATCACGCCCATATGCGTTTTCCTCCATCCCCCAAACTGACAAAAATGGAACGGAGGCGGCTACATCCCGATGTCAGGCGAGAAATAGATGGCTACAAAAGAAATATGAACGAAGCATTGGCATATTCGCCCCGTTTTCCCCGTTCCGCTCGCGCGCGGGAGCGGGATAAGATCGCTGGCGCTCCCCCATCCCGCTCTCGGTCTCTGTTCTTTCGCCTGATTCGGACAGGCCGTGATTCCACGTCCGGCTTTCCCTAGCCTGCCCGAAGCGCGAGAGTGGCGGAGATCGTTTCTGCTCCGGATCGGCAGGCCATGCCGCAGCGCCGTTTCCCCCGCTTCCTGGGCCGGCTGCTCCTCCTCGTCCTCACCGGATGGGCGCTGGCGATCATCTTGCCCGAGCTTTACCGGGTGGCGGAGCCGCTCTCCGCCTTCGGCCTCTCCGCGGACAATGACGGGGTCATCTTCGACGTCATCACGCCCTTCCCGAGCGAACGCGCCTCACCGGCAGCCCGGGCCGGGCTCGTTCCGGGTGAGCAACTCGACCTCACGCGCATGCGCTGCATCGCGCCGATGAGCCCTGCCTGCGCCAGCCTCGTCCCGCTGCTCGGCGGCCTTGGCGGGCTGCAATATGCATGGCCCGGCCGGAACGTCAGGCTTGCCATCCTGCCTTCACCCGGCGCTCGCGCACGCACGGTCCTTCTTGCCGCGGCGCCCGCTCCGCTCGGATGGCCCGCACGGCTGGTGCTGCTCGCCGATACCATCGTCGGCGCCCTCTTCATCGCCGTCGCCTTCCATCTCGTCTGGACACGACCCAGCCGGATGACCTGGGGATTCTTCCTCTATGCCATCTGGTTCAATCCCGGGCAGACCTACGCCCTCTACGCTTTGCTCCAGCTCTCGCCGCCCGCCTTGCTCGCTGAGCAGTTCCTCGAGGCGCTGGCGCAGGGCGCCGCCTATGCCGGGCTCTTCGCCTTTGCTCTCCGCTTCCCGACCGCGGAACCCGATCCGTTCTGGCGCCGTCTCGAGCCGGCGCTGCCCTGGCTCGGCGCCGCCATCGCCATCGTGATGCTGATCTGCGCCGGCAATCTTTTCGGCTTCCGGACCGAGAGGCTCACCGATGCCGCCTTCCTCGGCGGCTATGTCCTCGATTTCGCTGTCATCCTCGTGCTGGCGCTGCGCCTGCGCGGCCTCAATCCGCAGGATGAGCAGCGCATGCGCTGGGCGATCGCCGGCTGCGCCATCGGCCTGCCCGCCTTCATCTTCGCCGAGATCAGCCAATCCTCGGGCCTCTTCTACGATCTCTGGGGTGCTCTGCCCTCGCAGGTCGCGGTCGGCCTTCTCTATCTCTTTCACGGCGTCATCGCCTATTTCGTCGGCACCGCGGTACGCCGCCGCCGCGTCGTGAGCGTCGCGATTCCGCTCCGCCGCGGCGCAATTCTCACGGCGTTCACGCTCGCCCTGGGCGTGCCGGTCCTCTATCTGCACGAGACGATCGCTTCCTATGGGGAAGCGCTGGATTTGCCGGGATGGGTATGGGCGCTCATTGCCGGGCCGATCACGCTGCTCGTCCTCACACGCACGCACGAGCTTTCGGTCGATCTTGCCGACCATGTCTTCAACCGGCGCTATCACCGCGCCCGGGAAGGCTTGCGCCGGGCCGGCGAGGCGGCCCTGCACGGCAAGGATTTCGCCGCGATCGACCGGCTGCTCGCCGAAGTCCCGGCGGAAGGGCTCAGGCTTTCCTCAGCCGCCGTTTTCCGCTGGATCGATGGCGCGCTCCATCGCACCGGCCCTTCGATCGGTTGGGCGGAGGACGGGCTTGCCACGCTCGACCGGAACAAGGACGCGTCGATTTTCGCGAGCCTCACCCGCGGCACGCCGCTTCCTCTGCCGCGCGGTCAGTGGCAGCGCCCGGGCCTGCCGGCGGATGATCAGGCACCCTGCCTCGCCGTGCCCGTTCGCGGCGGCGAGCCCGAAGGCATCGCCATTGCCCTTTTCGGCCCGCATCTTTCGGGCAGTGACATCAATGCCGATGAGCGCGCGCTGCTCGGAGAATTCGCCGCCCGCGCGGCGTTCGGCTACGAGCGGGCCGAAATCGAGCGCCTGCGAAGCGAGGTGAGCGCGCTCCGCGCCGCACTTGGAACGTGATGAGTGAAGGTGGACTTACCGAAGGTCTGAATCACGCGAGAGAACAATGACCGAGAGCGGGATGGATGAACGCGAGCGAACCTATTCCGCTCTAGCCTTCGCCGAGGAAGCCGGTGATCGCAGGGAAGAATCGCTCAGGCTCCTCAATCCAGGGGAAGTGCCCGGAGCGTTCGAAGATTTCGAGCCTCGAATCCGGAATTTTTGCGTGCAGATGTTCGGAGACGACCACCGGGCACACCCAGCAATGTCTGCCGACGATGATGAGAGTCTTGGCGCTGATATTGGCGAGCTCCAAAGTCTGATCCGCCGCCGGCGATCGATCGCGCTTCGCTTGCGCGTGAAACGCCCAGGCGGAAAACGGCCCTCCCATGTCGCTCTCGAAAATTGCGGCATTGGCCCCCGGATCGTGGAGATACAGGGGCAGAGTTTTCAGGAAATGCTGGCGGAACCCGGCATCATCCTCCGGCCTCGGTTTCCCGACATAAGGGACGGCCTGGCGGTAGCGAGGGTCGGTCGCTACCCGCTCGAGAAAGGCCTGGATCGATTTGCCCGTGTCAAATCCGATGAGCTGGCTGGAAGTCAGGATGAGTCTGCGCAGATTCGCCCCGTGCCGCGCCGCGTATGAGATGGCGATTGCCCCGCCGTTCGAATGGCCAAACAGGTCGATGTGCGACAGTCCGAGATATTGCCTCAGCAGGTCGATATCGTCCGCCATATTGGCGCTGCCCATCTGCGCCGCGTCCGCCGGCCGCGTGGAGGATCCGCTGCCACGTGTGGTGATGAAGACGATCTTGAAGCGCGGCAGCAATGGCGCCAATCCGCGTTGCAGATAACGGGAACCGATTCCCCAGCCAGGCGAAGTCACGAAAAGAAGGGGGCCCTCTCCGGCCACGAAATAGCTCAATCGCAATTCATCGATCGGCGCAAGATGCTCGCCGGGCGAGAGCTCTTTGCTCATGATTTCCCGCTTCGTTTCTCTGCTTCGCGCGTTGCAAGCTGTTGAAAACTATTGGGCCTGGGCGCGGGCTGTCAATTCGCTCTTCCACCCGGAATCACATGAAAGAGCTACGGGTGTAAAATGAGGAGCAATGGGCCTCTATGAGTTTCGAGTTTCCTGTCCAGAGGATGAGTTCCCTTCCGACCCATCATGAGATCGACAGGGCTTTGCCAGCCATCGCCCGGCCGCTCATTCGCGAGGATGAGGCGGCAACGATCAGGATTTCAATCCATCGTCAACCGGCAAGGCCGATCCCGAAACTCTGCAGCAGAAGCACGACATTGAGGATGAGAATGATCACCGTGCCGAGAATCGCGGCAAGATCGGTCAGCCGCCCATTGGCGAATTCACCCATGATGTCGCGCCTTCGCGTGAAGAGGACGAGGGCGACCATCGGGATCGGCAGCGCGAAGGAAAGCACGACCTGGCTGATCACGAGCGAAAGGGTCGGATTGGCTCCAACCCCGATGACCACGAAAGCCGGCGCCATCGTCACAAGCCGCCGCACCCAGACCGGGATGCGGAACCCGACAAAGCCCTGCATGATCATCTGGCCGGCCATCGTGCCGACCGCTGAGCTCGAAATTCCGGAAGCCATCAGGGAAAGAAGGAAAATCCCCGCAGCGCCGGCGCCGAGCAGCGGCGTCAGCGTGTGATAGGCAGTCTCGATATCTGCAACCTCGCTGTGGCCGGCATGGAAGGCGGCGGAGGCCATCATCACCATCGCCATGTTGACGAGTCCGGCAAGGGAAAGCGCTATGATGACCTCGCGGTTGGAGAAGCGCAGCAGCTTGCGCCGCTCGCCGTCATTGCGTGCTCTCGTGCGGTTCTGCGTCAACCCGGAATGGAGATAGACGGCATGCGGCATCACCGTCGCGCCGATGATGCCGACCGAGATCGTCAGCGCCTCTGCATCGGGCAGGCGCGGCAGCACGGAATGCAACGCTGCCGTGCCCCAGGACACGGGTGCTATGAACATCTCGATCAGATAGCAAAGCGCGATCATCGCCACGAGCGCGCCGATGATCATCTCGATCGGCCGGAAGCCGCGTCCCTCGCAGAGCAGAATGCCATAGGTCACGATGGCGGTAACGATCATGCCCTCGAACAGCGGCATGTGAAAAAGCAGCGAGAGTCCGATCGCCCCACCGAGGAACTCGGCAAGATCGGTCGCCATCGCCGCGATCTCGCTCACGCCCCACATTCCGAAGACGACGGGCGCCGGAAACTGCTCGCGGCACATCTCGGCAAGGTTGCGGCCGGTAACGATGCCGAGCTTGGCGGAAAGCGCCTGGAACAGCATGGCGATCAGGTTCGCCATCAGCACGACCCAGAGCAGGCCATAGCCATATCTGGCGCCCGCCTGGATGTTGGTCGCGAAATTGCCGGGATCCATGTAGGCGATCGAGGCCACGACCGCCGGCCCCGCGAACAAGAGCGCAGACCATGGACCCCGCCGCCGTCCGTCCAGCACCTCGCGAATGGCCGCGCTGGTATGCTCGCTAAGGGTGACCGCCTGTCCGTTCATCGCGCTTCCGCCTTGCCTGGAAGGTCGAGATCCCCGCTGCTCCTCGTGGAAAGCCTCTGGTAGGTGAAGCGATCCCGCCGGCAACCTTATCGACCTTGGCCAAGCATATGCTCTCAAATATAGCCTTATCTACATCTCCGACAAGGGGGTTCATGATCGGGCCTGCGGCAGAGCGGCTTGGCCACTCGGGCGGCTACACCACGCCTCTCCTGACCGCTTGACCCTGGAATGCCCCTGTCGGGTCCATGCGGGCACCGCCTGGCGCTTACGGCATCCAGCTTTGGAGAAATATCCTCTCAACCAAAGCGCATCCAAAAACGGGCTTGAGAGACGAAGGCAGGATGAAATCCTTTCGCGTTTCGGCCGCGCGAAGGGACCGATGCCAGGACCGCTGTAACCACGGCAAGGCGCGCCCGAATGTCCTTACATGAGAGTTCCTGAATCCCCTGATCAGATCGACCGGCGCCCCGGAGACCAGTCGGCGGACAGGCGCGGCCGCATCCGCTGACATGGCGCCATCCGTTCGGCATGACTTCACACTGAACCGACAGGAAACTGAAAAAAATCCTGTCTTTCCCTGAAAAGATCAGAGAGCCATGATGCGCGACAATCCCGTTCACACCTTTTTTCAATTCATGGTCGGCCAGATTCCCGATCAGAGATCCCTGGGCGATCTCCGCTGGTATACGGTCGTCCTTTACTGGCTTCTGCTTTTGGGAAGCCTGGCGATCGCGGCCTATAACTGGCAGAACGACCCGGAGCAAAGAACCGGTCATCACATCGGCGTTTACAGCATGCGGCTCGTCGCCGCGGGGATGTGGTACCTGGGCACGCTCTGGAAGATCCCGTTCCCGGTCGCGGCCGGGTTCCGATACTGGCTCAAGGCAACGGTGAAATACAGCTCCTTTCAGATTCACGCCGATTTCATGCAAATCTTCGTCAACCATCTCGGCATCGTCGATCCGTTGGTTTACTTTCTTGAGGTATTCTTCACGGCTTCTTTGATGCTTGGCTTCATGGTCCGCGTGTCCGGGATCCTGGCGGCGCTCTTCACCTTGAATCTTCTGATCGGTCTTTACAACGATCCCACGGAATGGCCCTGGACCTATGTGGGAATCATTTGTGCCCATGGCATGTTCGCGGCCGCCCAGGCAGGACGCAGCCTGGGGCTCGACAATTTGATCGCGAAAAAAATCATTCCGGTGCCCGGAGAGCAGGGATTTCTCGCCGGCGCCATGCGCTGGGCCTTCTCCATCGAATGATCGGATTTCACCGGAACCGAAGTCTGGAGCGGGCAGGGTGAGCGTGAGCGATCTCTTCCCGCTCTGGAGCGTCACGACCGGAGGTGGAACCACCGCAGGCCTGAATCACGCCAGAAAACAAATGACGAGAGCGGGATACGTGAGCCGAAGCGGGCGCATCCCGCTCTAGAACCCGGTCGAGAGCCAGGGCACGGCGGCGACGATAGCAAGCGCGATGACGAGGCTCGCCATATAAGGCCAGATCCTTCCCAGCGCCTGGTCGCTGGTGACACGCCCGATCGCGCAGCTTTGATAGAACCCGACCCCGAAGGGCGGAGAGAAGAGCCCGATCCCCATCGCGAGAATGGCGACGATCGCGTACTGCACCACGTTGATCCCGACCTGCTGGGCGATCGGGAAGAGCAGGGGGCCGAACAGCACCATCGCCGGCAACCCTTCCAGCACGCTGCCGAGAACGATGAAGACGACGATCGATACCGCAAGAAAACCGGCTCGCCCGCCCGGAATCCCGGTCATCAGGGAGGCAAGCGAATCCGCGAACCCCGCCTGCGTCAGAGCCCAGGCCATCGCCGAAGCCGCGCCGATGATGAGCAGAATGGCGCCCGAGAGAGACGCTGTCTCGACCAGGATCGGGAAAACGCGGCGCCATTCGAACCGGCGATAGACGAAAAGCCCGACCAGCACCGAATAAGCGAGGCCAAGCGTCGCCACCTCCGTCGCGGTCGCGATGCCGCCGAGCACCGCGTAGCGGATCAGGATGGGCAGCACCAGCGCCGGGATCGCCACCAGGAACGCCCACCCGACATCGCGGAGCGGCGGCCGCTCCATGCCCGGGCGGTCTCCGCGCGTGCGAAAGAAAATCAGCACGATCAGCGCGAGCGCGGCGACCGCGGCCGGCGGCAGGCCGCCCGTGAACAGGGCCGAGGTCGAAACGCCGGTCACCGCGCCGACGATGATCAGCACCAGGCTCGGCGGAATCGTCTCGGACATCGCCGCGGAAGAGGCGAGCTGCGCCACCAGTTCGCCCGGATCGGAGCCGCGCCTGCGCATCTCCGGCAGCAGCACGGGCGCGATCGCCGCCTGGTCGGCCGCCTTGGAGCCCGAGATGCCCGAGACCAGGAACATCGCCCCGATCAGCGAATAGGAAAGCCCGCCGCGAAAATGCCCGACCAGCGCGCTCAGAAAGTCCACCAGCGCGCGCGCGATCCCGGTCATCTCGAGCAGAAGCCCAAGCGCCACGAACATCGGCACCGCCAGGAGCTCGATCGACGACATCCCCTGGTTCATCTGGCTTACCACCACGGAAAGCGGGATCGTCGTCGTGAAGACCATATAGGCCATCGTCGAGATGCCGAAGCTGAAGGCGATCGGCACGCCGCAGAGAATGGAGGCACCAACCATCCCGACGAAGAAGATCACGAGATCGCCGTTGCCGAGCGCCTCCAGCATCGGCTCGAGCGCCCAGAGACCGAGCCCGATTGCAATCACGACGGCAAAGCTCGCCAGCAATTCGCGCCACAAGGCGCCCGCGAAAAGCTGGCGAAGTGCTGCGAACAGCAGCAGGACGAAGGCGGCAAGCTCGCCCGCGATCTCCCATGAGCCCGGAATTTGCAGCGTCGGGGTCGTGATCGCCGCCTGCTGCACCATGTAGCCATAGCCCGGAACGAGGATCGCGATGACGAAGATTGTCGCCGCCAACGCCGTGATCCGCGCGAGAAAGCTTCGCGCCACGGGCGAAAGCCGCCCGACCAGCACCGTCATCCGCATATGCTCGCTCCGGCGGAGCGCGATCACCGCGCCGAGGCTCACGAGCCAGAGGAACAGCATCTCGCCGAGCTCACCCACCCAGACGAGCGGATTGTCGAGCGCATAGCGCCAGATCACCCCGGCGAGAAGGATGACGATCTCGACGAGCACGAGGATCGCGGCTGCCCCTTCCGAGAGCCAGCCCACGGCGTGATCGAGCCGGATCAGAAAGCCGCGCATGGGACCGACGAGGGCACCCCTGCCGGACTCCGCGTTCAGCCGTTCAGGCGAGCGTCCCGGTATATTTTTCGAGCGCGGCCCAGAGCGCCGTGCCGAACTTGCCCTGCCATTCCTTGTAGAATCCCGCTTGCATCAGTTTGGCGCGGAAGGGCGCGGTGTCCGGCGTGTTGAAGACCAGTCCCTGCTTGGCGAGCCTCGCCTGGAGGGAGGTATTGAGCTGGTCGTTGGCGGTCCGCTGCAGCGGTGCCTGGGCCGCGAAAGCGTCGGCGACGACCTTCTGGTAATTCGCCGGCAGCCGCTTCCAGAAGGATTCGCTCGCCACCATCCAGTACCCGACCCACATATGGTTGGTCATGGAGCAGTATTTCTGCACCTGGTAGAATTTCTGCGTCTCGATATTGCCGAGCGGATTCTCCTGCCCATCGACCACATGCGTCTGCAGCGCGGTGTAAAGCTCGGCGACATTGATCGTCTCCGGCGCCGCGCCCAAAGCCTTGAAGAGGGAGAGCGAGATCGGGCTCGGCGGCACGCGGATCTTGAATCCCTTGAGATCCTCCGGGGTCACGATCGGCTTCGTGCTCGTGGTGGTCTCGCGGAACCCTTCGTCCCAGATCGCATGCATCGGCACGAGCCCGGCCTTGGCGATATCCGCGCGCACGAAATCGCCCACCGCCCCATCCAGCGCCGCCCAGGCCGTCCCGCTATCCTTGAAGGCAAAGCCGACATTGTCGATCGCGGCGCTCGGCACCAGCGTCGCCAGAATATTGTCGCCGATCCCCATCATCTCGATCGCGCCTGCACGCAGATCGGAGAGCATGTGCGTATCGTCGCCGAGCTCGCTGTTGGGAAAGATGCCGATCTGCACCGCCCCGCCGGTCGTCTTCCTCACCTGCACGGCCACCTGCCGCATATGCATGGTGGTCGGGTGGTCGGTTGCGAGATCGATGCCGAACTTGATCTCATAGCGCCGGGCGGCCCTTGCCGGTCGCCCCGCGAGCACGGAGGTGCCCGCCGCTGCAGCCGCGCCAAGCAGGAAATTCTTGCGCGAAATCACCGCACCCATGGACATTGCCTCCCCGTCGGTCCCCATCGCGCCTCGGCGGACGCGAAAAACCCCGCACATCCCGTTTTGTGCGCGCCAACCTGAGAACGGGATGTGTTCGCTCGCGCTCACGTATCCCGCTCTACGCATTTGTTTTCTCGCGTGATTCACGCCTTCGGCGATCACGCTCTAATCGCTTCTCAAGGCAAGGTCAACGATCTGCCCGCGCGCACGCGCCGGCCCCCCCTATCCCCGAAAGCCGGCAATCGCGGCGGCGATCCTGTCCGCAAACTGAGCCAGGGCCGTGCTCATCGCGGCCACCTGCGCCGCTACGGCCGCTTCCCCGCGCAGTGCTCCCGCTCCCGCCAACGGCGAGGCCGGCACGCTGACGCTGAAGCTGCGCGGCGCGCTCGGGCCGCGCCGGCCGACGAGCGCGAACGTTGCATTGAGCACCACCGTGCCGGAAGCATCCTCCTCGAATTGCTGGATCGAGACCTCGACGGCGATATCCGCATCGGTCGTGATCGCCACGCTCTCGGCCAGCACCGTGCTCCCCGGCAGCCGCGTGGCAAGGTCGGCGACGAGCACCCGGCCGAGCATCGCCCCGAGCGGCTCGCCCCACCAGTCATTGGCCAGCACATCCAGCCGGTAATCGGCCGAGGAGCGGACGATCCCAGGCCGCTGGAGATAGCGGGCGAGGCTGACCTCGCGCATGAGAATGACCCGACGCGGCGCGCCCAGGGCCGGGCCAGGCAGGGGGGCCAGCGTGTAGAGCGTCGGAGCAGGCGAGGCGCAGCCCGCCGCCAGCCCGCCAAGGCCGAACCCGAGCGCCAGCGCCACGCGCCGCCGCCCCGGCCCCGCGCGCCGGACCGTGCTCATGGCGAGGGCGAGGCGCCGGAGCGGCCGCGGATCAGCGCCGAGGGCTGCTGGGTGAGCAGATCGGAGAGCGCGCGGAGCGACTGCATCGTGTCGTTCATCTGGAGCAGCACCCGGTCGAGGTCACGATAGAACATGGAATTGCTGCCGTAGCCGGAATTTGCCGATTCCACCAGCGTATCGGTTCGCGCGAGCAACCCTTGCAGATCCCGTGTGATCGCCGGCAGCTCGGCGAGCGCCGGAGCGGCTCCGCGATCGAGCTTCTCGATCGCATCCTGGGCCGCCGCCATCGTCGCCTTGAGCGAGCTCAGCGTCTCGCGCAACTGCCCGTTATTGGCGAGCCCGTTGAGGCCGGCGAGCGTCGCATCGAGATTGTCGCCGATCTCGGTGAAGGGCATCTGGTTGATCTTTTCCAAGAGCGCCTGCGCCGCATTGGTGATATCGGCAAACTGGCCGGGCGCGGTGGGCACGATGATGTTTCCGTCTTCAAGGCGAACCTCCGCCTTCGGCGCGCCGGGCACGATCGAGAGGGCGATCTCCTTCTGTCCCGTCAGCAGATTGGCGGTGGCAAGCTCGGCCCGCATGCCGCGCGCGACCAGGATCCGCGCATTGGCGAGCGGCCCGCGCCGGCTCGCGGCGCCGATATCGGCGATCCGTTGCGGCTGGACGACGAAATGCACCGGCACCCCGATGCTCTCGCTCTTCGGATCATAGCGAAGATCGATCGATGTCACTTCGCCGATCGGGATGCCGAGCAGTGTCACCGGGGCGCCCACCGCGAGACCCGCGACCGAGCCGGGGAAATAGGAAACCAGCGGAACCCGTCGCTCAAAGGCGGCCGAAGCGGCCGCCGCCGCGTCCGCATAGAGCGGGAAAGCCTCGTTCGCCGTGGCAAGCTTCGTTGTGAGCGCGGATTTCGGCGTCTCGAAGGCGATCCCGCCGAAGAGCAGGGCGCGGAGCGATTCGACATTGAGCTGAACGCCGCTCGCGCCGAGCGAGACCGAGGCGCCGGAGGCGTTCCAGAAACGCGAGCCCCGACGGACATATTGGTCGAACGGAGCGCGCACGAAGGCATGCACGGTGACGCTCTCGGCCATTTTTCCGATATCCCAGCCGAGTACCACGCCGACATCGAGATCGCGATAGAAGATCGGCGAGCCGAGTGTCAGCGAGCCGAGCCGGCTCGCCTTGAGCAGAAAGGTCGTGCCCGGAATGTCGGATTGCAGGACCGGCGGATTCTCGAGGCCGGTATAATGCCGCTCGGGCCGGCCCGGCGCCTTCGAAGGCAGGATCGCGACATAGGATCCGGAGAGAACGGTCTCGAACCCGGAGAGGCTTCCGGCAAAAAGCCGCGGCTTGACCACCCAGAACCGTGCCTTGTCGGTCAGAAGCCGCGTCGCCTCGCGCGTCATACGCACCGCGACCACCACGCCGCCGAGATCGGGTCGCAGCGTGATGCTCTGGACGGTGCCGAGAGGGATATCCTTGAACCGGACCTGGGACTGGCCGGCGACCAGCCCCTCGGCATTCTGAAACGCGATGGTGATGAGCGGACCGCGCTGGGAGAGCGTCTGGTAGGCGAGCCAGGCCGCGATCAGCAAGGTGCCGGCCGGAATGATCCAGATCGGAGAGAGCCGCCGCCGCTTCGTGACACGGGCGGAAGCAGGGCGATCCGCGGTGGCGGCCGGGCGCGCGGGCGCGTTCAGGGACTCGGCCATCGCTCGGCCGGGCCTGCCCGGCCCGCGCGGTCAGGCGCCGCCGGAGGGTGGCGACCAGGGCGCGATGATTTCACCTCCCGATTCGTTCTCCCGGTCAATTTTCTGGCGTCCCCATTGGGCTTCCCTTCAAGCTTCGACGGATCTCCGGGCGATTCCTCCGGAAGCCATGATCGATCTTGGAACAAGCCGGGGTCCGCGGTGCCGGATAGATCCTCTCCCGGAAGGTTGCGACCAGACCGCGGGAAAACACCACCCATCAGAACCTTCATAGCACAGGGTTTTCATAGCACAGGGTTTTGCATCTTGCCGAGAACCCCGCCCGCCCGCCCGCCCGGTCGCGTCCGGGGCGCCCTTCCCGGCACTCGATCCAGCCTCGCCGGAGCGCCTCCAGCGGCGATTTCTCCCTCATGAGCACCTCGTTTCGCCTCGCCTTGGCCGATTGACCATGAACGCGCCTCCTCGATATCCATGCCTGCCTCGGAGAGGCCGGCGTATATGTCAACCGGGCAGGCAGGAGCGAAAGCGAGCGACAATGAGCAAGATCATCCTCTACGGATTCGATGGCAGCACCTATGTCCGCACGGTACGGATGCTGCTCGCGGAGAAGAAGGCGCCTTACGAGCAGGTGCCGGTGCACGTTCTCAAGCGCGAGCCGCACCATCCCGAACATCTCATTCGCCATCCGTTCGGGAAGGTGCCGGTGGTCGATTACGACGGATTCCGCATCATCGAGACGAGCGCGATCGCGTCGTTCCTCGATGAGGTGCTGCCCGGCCCCTCCTTCACGCCGGACAATCCCCGAGACCGCGCGCGCACGCGCATGGCGATGGGCATCGTCGATTCCTACGGATACCCGGCGCTGATCGGTGTCGCCGGCTTCCATCTCTTTCCGGACTTCATCGGCGGGCCGGACGAGGACGCGCGGCGGCAATCGATCGCGAAGAGCCGGCTCGTGCTCACGGAGCTGATGAAGCTCCGCGGGAAGGATGCGTTTCTCGCCGGGGCGAAGCCCTCGCTCGGCGATTTCTATCTCGCGCCCCTCTGCTTCTATGTGGGCCTGACCCCGGATGCCGCCGAGGTCTTCGGCATCGAGGGTTTCGCCGCATGGTGGGAACGGATGCAGGCGATGCCGAGCTATCAGGCGACCGCGCCACATCTCGGATAGATCAATCGCCCTTCCAGCGGTATGAGGACACTCTGCCGACCTGTCGGCGGGATGTCCTCATGTCGCAGAAACTCCCTTTCAGTCCGCGAGATTTCCAAATCAGACAATTGTAACCTCGCCGTGTCATCCGTAGCCCCTAAATGATGGTCTCCTCGGCCAAGCTTCTATACCGCTGTTCAGAAGTTGCACGCGCGATCCGATCGGAAGCGAACGCGAAGGATTTTGTGCACGATATGCGCGGGCAGGGAGGCAGTCGCTTCCGGTTAGGCAGGATGATGAGGATAGAAACCGTTCATGCCTTACAGTTTTCTCCTCGTGTCATGGGGCACCTCGGGCAATCTCAGCCCCATTCTCACTGCCGGCCGCTTATTGCGCGGGAATGGGCATCGCGTGCGCGTGATCGCCGATCCGGCGATGCGCGAAGAAGTGAAAGCGGTGAATTTCGAGTTCATCACCTGGAACCGCGCCCCCATCGGCGCCGAAGCGAACCCCACCAAAATGTCGGACATGAAGGCCTGGCGTCGGAAAGCTATGTTCGATCCTGCTTTGGCCTATGCATATGATATCCAGGATGAGATCGGTCGCGTCCCGACAAGTGCCGTTCTCTCTCTCGATTTCCTCTTCGGTGTCATGTTGGGGGCGGAGGCTGCCGGCGTCCCCGTCGCGCTGCTCTCGCCTCATGTCAGCATTCGCCCGCTGCCCGGCATGCCGCCGGTTGCCAGCGGCCTGAAGCCGGCCAAAACACCGGAAGAGAAGGCCGCGATCGCGGCGGCGGCGGATGAGAGGTCAAAATTTTTGGATGAGTTCCTGCCGAGCCTGAACAACAGCCGCGCCCGGCTCGGCCTCTCGGGCCTGGCCCATGTCTTCGATCTCTTTGACCGTGCCGATCGTGTCCTGCTCGCGATCGGCCGCGCCTTCGATTTCGAAGCCGATTCGCTCCCCGATAATCTTCGCTATGTCGGGCCGCTGCTCGACGAACCAGGCTGGGCGAAGTCCTGGCATGCTCCCTGGCGAGCGGGCCCGACACGCCCACGCGCGCTCATCGCCTGCAGCACCGGGGCGCAAGGGCAAGATGATCTGTTCCAGCGCGCGATCAACGCCATGGGCTCGGTCGAGATCGAAGTGGTCGCAACGACCGGCCCCAATGTGAACATCATCGATCTTCGCGCGCCGGAGAATGTCCATCTTCTGCCGAGCGCCCCGCACGATACCGTCATGAAGGAGGTCTCCCTGGTGGTGACTCAAGGCGGCCACGGAACCGTCTGCCGTTCTCTCCTCAACGGCCTGCCGATGCTGGTCCTGCCGAACGGGCGGGACCAGAACGACAATGCGCTCCGGGTCGAGGTGAAAGGGGCCGGCCTCCAGCTCCCGCCGACCGCGCCCGAGGCGGATATCGCCGAAGCGGTGAACCGGCTGATCAGGGAGCCGCATTTCCGCGAAGCCGCCCGCCGCCTGGGCGATGCCATCAGGGCCGAGATCGCCGCGTCCTCTCTCGTCGAGGAGATGGAGACGATTGCCTCAGCCAAGCATGGCACCAGGCTCGTTGCGGAGGATCTCGCGAAAGCCTGACGAATCCTGGCCGGGTCAGCGGACTTGCCTGAAAACTACGGTCCCATCTCGGCCCATTGGACCTTGGTTGAGAAAAGGTGTCCCGCCGCAAGCTCGAATTGCAACCGCTTGAGCTTGAAACATCCGAATCTCAGCGGAGTCTGCTTTGTCTTCTCGATCAATTTCGTGACTTCTCTCTGGACTTTCGCCGATTTTATTTGATTTTCCCTTTGGATTTCGATGAATCGCTGCACACGTCGGTCCCCGCGGATAGGCTCTCCTTCTGTCCGGATTCCAAAGAAACTCATATCCAATCCGAAGAATTTTTGAATAAGACATTTGTAACTCTCGGTATGACATCCGTAGCCCATAAATGCGTGGTCTCTTCGTTGAAGCCCCTATATCGCTGTTCAGGAGTTGCACGCGCGATCTGATCGAAAGCGAAAGCAGGAGATTTCAACGGGCGACGTGCGCGGGCAGGGAGGCAGCCGCGTCCATCCAAACGCGATGATGAGGAGAGAAGCCTTCCATGCCGTACAGTTTTCTTCTCGTGTCATGGGGCTCTTCGGGCAATCTTAGCCCCGTTCTCACCGCTGGCCGTCGGCTGCGCGGGAGCGGACACCGCGTGCGCGTCATGGCCGATCCTATGATGCGCGAAGAAGTGAAAGGGGCGAATTTCGAGTTCATCGCATGGAACCGCGCCCCCATCGGCGCCGAAGCGGATCCGGCAAATGTTTCCGATATGAAAGCCTGGTTCCAGGGGGCCATGTTCGATCCCATTTTGGCCTACGCGACCGATATCCAGGATGAGATCAACCGAGTCCCGACAGATGCCGTTCTCAGCCTCGATTTCCTTTTCGGGGCCGTGCTGGGGGCGGAAGTTGATGGGATTCCGATTGCCATGCTGTCCCCTCACATCTTCATTCCTCCGCTCCCTGGCGCGCCACCGGTCCTCAGCAGCTTGAAGCCGCCGAAGACACCAGAGGATCGGGCCGCGATCGCGGCCGCGGCAGAAAACTGGACCAATTTCTGGGATGGATTCCTGCCGAGCCTGAACAGCAGCCGCGCGCGGCTCGGCCTCCCGGGCCTGGCCCATGTCCTGGATATTTATGATCGCGCCGACCGTGTCCTGCTCGCGATCGGTCGCGCCTTCGATTTCGAGGCCGATTCCTTCCCCGACAATCTCCGCTATGTCGGGCCACTGCTCGACGAACCGGGCTGGGCGAAGCCTTGGCAGGCGCCCTGGCAAGCGGGCTCGACCCGGCCGCGCGCGCTCATCGCCTGCAGCACCGGGGCGCAAGGGCAGGGTGATCTCGTTCAGCGCGTCGTGACCGCCACGGGCTCGGTCGAGATCGAGGCCGTCGTCACCACCGGCCCCAATCTGAACGTCGCCGATCTCCGCGCACCGGAGAATGTCCATCTTCTGCCCAGCGCGCCGCACGATACCGTCATGAAGGAGGTCTCCCTGGTGGTGACGCAAGGCGGTCACGGAACCGTCTGCCGTTCTCTCCTCAACGGCCTGCCGATGCTGGTTCTGCCGAACGGGCGGGACCAGAACGACAATGCGCTCCGGGTCGAGGTGAAAGGGGCCGGTCTCCAGCTCCCGCCGACCGCGCCCGAGGCGGATATCGCCGCCGCGATGAGCCGGCTGGCCAGGGAGCCGCATTTCCGCGAAGCCGCCCGCCGCCTGGGCGATGCCATCAGGGCCGAGATCGCCGCGTCCTCTCTCGTCGAGGAGATGGAGACGATCGCCGCCGCCGGTCATCGCCGCAAGCCGATTGTGCAGGACCGCGTTCAGCGCAGGAGCCTCGAGGAAGCGGACAATCCCTAAAGGCCCGCACAGCCCGGAATGGACGAATGGCTTCCGGCGGATCGCAATCCTTCTCCGCCAGAAGCCAGAACCCTCTCTCATGACGATGGCCTCCGACCGTGCGCATTCAGCCCAATTCCTTCGCGTTCAAATTGCTGCTCGGCCTTTTGTCCACTCTGCCAACCTTCGGCATCGATATGATCCTGCCGACATTGTCGGCAACGGGCATCGCGCTTCATGTGCCGTCATCGGAAATCGGTTTGGCCATGAGCGTCTATCTGCTGAGCCTCGGCGCGGCCTTGCTCGTCTATGGGCCGCTCTCGGATCGCTTCGGCCGCAAGCCGGTCATCGTGTTCGGCTGCCTCTTGATGATCGTCGCAAGCATCGGCTGCGTTTTCGCCCGGTCTCTGCCGCAGCTTCTGATTTTCCGTGCGCTCCAGGGGGCGGGGGCTTCGGGCCCGGGGGTCGGCGGCATGACGATCATTCGCGACCTCTTCGAGGGGGAAGAAGCGCGCGCGAAAATGTCCTACGTGGTCTTCGCCGTGAACATCGTCCCCATGATCGCGCCGACGGTCGGCGCGGCGATGATGGCACTGGGCGGCTGGCGCGTGATCTATCTGCTGCCTCTCGCGGCCGCGTTCGTTCTGCTTCTCGCGATGCGATTCTTCGCGGAAAGCGCGCGGATCGATCCTGGCGCCCGGCTTGGGCCCGCAATCATTGTCCGCGATTATCTCCGCATCCTCCGCCAGCCCCTTTGCCTCGGCAACATTCTGTGCAACGCCGCGGCCGCGGGGGCCGTCTTTGCCTATATCACGGGCTCCTCGCTCTTCTTCATCAACGCGCTGGGCCTCAGCCCCAGCCGATACGGCGTCATCTTCGGGATAAGCTCGCTTTCCGTCATGGCTGGCACATATGTCAACAAGCGCCTGGGCGGCTGGGGCGTGTCAGCCGGCCAGATGATCATGATCGGTCTCGCCCTCTCCACGGTTTTTGCCTGTTTCCTGCTGGTCACTTCCCTCGCCGGGGAAAGGTCGATCCCCATCGTTGTGTTGGTCATGATCGCCGTCGCGCTGTCATTCGGGCTGATTTCTCCGAATGCCTTGCACGGGTCGATGCAACCTTTGCCCGAAATCGCGGGCTCCACAGGCGCCGTAGCGATTTGCGTCCAGTTGATCGGCGCCGCTTCGTCGAGCGCGCTGGTCGCCGCATTTTTTGATGGGCGCTCGGCCTTTTCGATGGCGGCGGACATGCTCTTCTTCTGTATTCTTGCCATCACCGCTTATGTTTATGTCGTGGTCCATCTCGCCCGCACTGACCAGCGCCTCGTTCTCGATAGCTGAATCAATTCGGAAGATTCGGACCAACACATCGCCAACGCCCAGCTGTTCAGGGCTGAAATCAGGAGTGGATCATGCTTGACGATCTTTCTCTCAGGCCGATTTTCATGGCTCGCGATGGCGTCCGCCTTGCGCATTTCGATGTCGGACCGGTTGTCCCGCAAAATCCCCCCCTTCTTCTGATCAATGGCTGGACCGGCGATCACGGAATCTTCACGCCCCAGATCACTCATTTTTCGCAAACTCGTCGTGTCGTGGCCGTCAATCTTCGTGGACACGGCGCCAGCGATGCGCCTGAGCAAGAATACACCATGAAGGGTTTCTCGGACGATATCGCCTGGCAATGCAGCCAGTTGGGCTTGCAAAAGCCCGTGGTCATCGGCCACTCCATGGGTGGCGTCGTCGCGCTCGATCTCTGCGGGCGCTACCCGGACCTGGCTTCGGGCCTGGTGATGATCGATTCGATTCTTCCCATGCTTCCGGCCTTGCGAGACCATCCTAACCTGAAGCGTCTTCTGGAAGGAATCGGCGGGCCGAACTACCGTGAAATATCGAGAGCCAATGCGTGGGACATCGGTTGCGATTTCGACGACCCGGCGCGCCGGAAGGCGATCTTCGAGAAATATATTCTCCCTCCCTGCGAAAAGATCCCGCAACACGCCGCTTATTCGACCCTGGTCAATTGCATTGTGAATTATGATGCCACGCAAGCGGCGGAAGCCTGCAAAATTCCGGCGGCCTATATTTCAGCGGACGTGCCCGTGGTGAACATGGTCAATGAGCTGATCGGCGACCGGCTGAAGAAGGCCTGCCCCCAGATCGTCTTCGCAAAAACCCTTCTGGCCGGCCATTTCAACACGATCGAGGTCGCCGATCAGGTCAACGCCATGCTCGAACGCTTCCTCGCCGTCGGCCTCAACCGACCATCAGCCAAGGCGTAAAGAGGCAAGCGGCCTCACACCTTCACCTTCCGCTTGCCAGCCAGCGCCACCGCCTGGCGCATCGCCTCGATCATGCTGCGTTCGTCGGCTCGCCCCGTGCCGGCAAGATCGAAGGCGGTGCCGTGATCGACCGAGGTGCGAATCACCGGCAGCCCCACCGTGATATTCACCCCGGCCTCGATGCCGAGCACCTTGATCGGCCCATGGCCCTGGTCGTGGTACATCGCCACCACCATGTCGAAATCGCCCCTTCCGGCACGGAAGAACAGCGTATCGGCCGGCAAAGGGCCTTCGACATCCCAGCCTTTCGCCCGGCAGGCGGCGATCGCCGGGGCGATCTTCTCCTCCTCCTCGCCGTGCCCGAAGAGGCCATGCTCGCCCGCATGCGGGTTGATCCCGCATATGCCGATCCGCTGGCGCGCCAGCCCCGCATTCTCCAGCACCATTCGCCCGCGCGCGATCGTCCGCTCGACCAGCCCGGGCTCGATCCGCGCGATCGCATCGATCAGCCCGATATGCGTGGTCACGTGGATGACGCGAAGATTGGGCGCCGTCAGCATCATAGAGACTTCGGGCACGCCCGTCAGCGCGGCGAGCAACTCCGTATGGCCGGGATAGCGGTGCCCGGCCGCATGCAGCGCCTCCTTGTTGATGGGCGCGGTGCAGATCGCATCGGCCCGCCCGGCCATCGCGAGCTTCGCTGCCGTCTCGATATAGCGGAACGCGGCCTCTCCCGCCTCGGCCGAGAGCATCCCCCAGGGGAGGTCGGCCGGAATGAGCCCGAGATCGATGCAGTTCACGCTCCCCGGCCCGAACAACGCCGTCTCGATCTCGCCGGGCGGGATTTTCCGCACATCGAGATCCGTCCCGGCAATCTCCCCTGCCGCCGCGAGCCGTCCGGCATCGCCGATCACCAGTGGCCGCGCGCTTTCATGAATCTCCTCATGGGCAAGGCTCTTCATGATCACCTCGGGTCCGATGCCGGCGGCATCCCCCATGGTGATCGCGATCAGCGGGCGATTCATGATGTCACTCCTGAGGAAAGGATTTTCGCGCGGAACCGATTCTTCGCCCGCTTCACGATCGGGCCGGCGTCTCCATCCTACGTTCCGCCGCCAGAAGGAAACCCGGCGGCGCCACATCCAGCCGTCGCGCCGTCTCCGCGAGCTTGCGGCAGGTCACCGAGGCGAGCGGAATGCCCGTGACCAGCCTCTCGGCCTTGGTCCGCTCGCCATTCTCGCCGGGCAGCAAGACATCCTTGCCTTCCACGCTCGGCCGCGTGCTCCTGATCCATGCCGCAAGCCGGCTGACATCGTCGCCATAGCCGGAGGCCGGCTCCAGCGAAGCGGGCGCGATCACGATGCTCAGCATGTTGTTGACGAAGCGGCCCGCGGTCGGGTTCCCGGGATGGCCGCTTCCGCCGCCGCTCAGGGCACCGGCCAGGATCTCGCAGAAGAGCGAAAGCCCGAATCCCTTGTGCCCGCCGAAGGGCAGGATCGCCCCCGGCTTCGTGCCCGCGGCAGGATCGCCATAGAAATCGGAAGGCTCGGTCGTCGGCCGGCCGGCCCCGTCGAGAATGAGGCCGGGCGCCAGCTTTTCTCCGCGATCGATCGCCAGCATCAGCGAGCCTTCGGCAATGGCCCCGGTCGCCATGTCGAGCACGATCGGCCGCCCATCGGGCCCCGGCGCGGCGGCCGCGAGAGGGTTGGCGGAAAGCCGCCGCTCGCGGCCGCCATGGGGTGCGACCATGATGCCGCCGCCCGAGCTGTTGACGAAATGAAGCGAGACCATTCCGGCGCGGGCAAGCTGCTCCGCATAGGCGCCGATCCGCCCGAGATGGCCGGAATTGCGGATCGCGACCACGGCCACACCTTCTTCGCGCGCCCGGGCCGCCGCGGCTTCCATCGCATCATGGCCGATCACCTGACCGAAGCCGAACTCGCCGTCGAAGCCGAGCAGGGGGCCGCGATCGAATACGCGCCGCGCCCTCCGGTTGAGGCTCACTTTCCCCGCGCGCAGCCATTCGCAATAGATTGGCACGCGCATCACGCCATGGCTGTCATGGCCGAGAAGATTGGCCTCGGTCAGGTGGGTCGCGACACGTTCGGCCTCGAAGGAAGAGGAGCCGGCGGCTTCGAAGATCGAGGCTGCGAATTCGTTGAGCGCCGCATGCGCCGCACGGATCATGGAGCGGACCTGGGCGAGACGAGAGTGACGCCAACGCCGAGCTGCTCCAGCGCCCGGCGTTCGGTGGCCGGCATGGCCTCGTCGCAGATGACCTGCGAGACCTGATGGATGGGACAGATCTCGCAGAAGGCCTGGGTCTGGAATTTCGAGGAATCCAGAAGAAGAATGGTGCGGTTGGCGGCGGCGATCAGGCTGCGCTTGATGCTCGCGACCTCGAGCGAGGTCTCGCTGATGCGCAGATTGGCGAGCGAATGAACCCCGATCAGGGCGATGTCCGCATGCAGGGAACGGACGATATCGAGGGCAGGCGAGCCCACCAGCGTGAAGGAGCCGGGCCGGACCTGCCCTCCTGGAACGATGAGCTGAATCCGCGGCGAAGAGCTGAGCGCGATGGCGATCCGCAGATCATTGGTCACGACGGTGAGCGCGAGGTCGCGCTCGACGAGGGCATGCGCGGCCTCGAGAACCGTGGAGCTGGAATCGAGGATCACGCTCTGCCCATCCTCGACCAGGCCCGCCGCGTGGCGGCCGATCGCGATCTTGGCTGCCCTGGCGACCTGGTGGGTGATGTCGGAGGCAGGCTCGAAGGTGGTGCGCGAGCGCTCGCGGAGCAGGGCGCCGCCATGGGCACGCTCCAGATAGCCGGCGGCGGTCAGGAAATCGACATCGCGACGGGCGGTGGAGATGGAAATGCCGATCTCGTCGGCCAGCCGCTGGATCGAGATCGCGCCTTCCTTCCGCAACAGCTCGAGCGTCCGGGCACGCCGCGCTGCGGGGATCAGGCTCGCCGATGCCATCGCTTCCTCCTTCATGCGTCGGCAGAAGACCTGCCCGCGCTCATGACGTTTCGTCCCTTCGAGTCCCTAAAATAAATATAGTCTGCAAAGGGAAAAGGCCGCACACCTGACCTATTCTGAACATATTTGATCCATCCGAATGTTAGCGCCGCTTCTTTTCTCTTGCAAGAACCTCTCAAAGAAGGAAAGAAAATACTTTATAAAAATAATGTTATAGCCGTTTAATAATTTAATTTCTTAGTCAATCTCACGAAACCAATTCGCTTCACGAACATGACCGACTTTGATCTGACTTGATTGACATGGGCCTCAGCGGCTCATAGGCTCGCTCTCGATCTCGGCTCCCGGCGCCATTCGGCCCATCGCGCGAAGCCGATGATCGAAGCCGCGCCGCCGAGGAAGAACCCAGCCGGCGCCAAGGGGAGGAAGAAAATGACGAGTCCGTTCCGGCCCGGCCGGCCATTCTGGAAGAATGTCTCCAAGCCTGTCTCCGCTGGCCTGCTCGCCGCCGCCTTGCTTGGCGGCGCATCCGCTCATGCCGCGGGCAAGGGAACGATCGCGGTGATCGTGCCCACTTTGCAGATCACGGTGCTGCAAACGGAATCCCAGGCCGCGGTCGCCGAGGCCAAGGCGCTCGGCTACACCGCAATCGTGCTCACGCATGACTTCAACACCGCCAAGGAACTGAACGACGCCGAGGAGATCATCGCCGAAAAGGTAGTGGGTGCCGTCTGGAACGTCGCGGATCCTGCCGCCTCGGCGGTCGCGGTCCAGAAAGTCCGCGCGGCGGGAATCCCGGTCATCAACATGGACCGGGTGCTGACCCAGCCGCAGATCGCGAACTATTCGGTCGAGTCCGACAATTTCCAGTGCGGCGCGCTCGCCGCGCAAGCCTTCGTGGCCGATGTCGGAACGAAGGGAACCTATGCCGAGATCGCGGGCCCGCCACATGATGCCATGGCTGCCACACGTTCGGCCGGCTATCACTCGGTCCTCGACAAGACAGGCCTCAAGATGGTCGCCAAGCAATCGGCGCCCTATGACCGCACCCGCGGTTTCGAGCTGGCCGGCAGCATCCTCCAGGCCCATCCGCAGATTGTCGGCTTCATCACCGGCAATGATTCGATCGGCCTCGGCGCCGCCGCGGCGATCAAGACCCAGGGCGGCAAGGACATGACCGTGGTCGGCATCGATGGCGGCGCGGATGCGGCGGCTGCCCTCAAGACGGGCAATTCCGCTTTCCGCGCCACGGCCGCCCAGCCGGTCGCGGATATCGGCACGGTCGCGGTGAAGACGCTCAACATCGTCCTCACCGGGCAGAAATATGATCAGGGCAAGGTGCAGCTCCTGCCCTGCACGCTGATGAAATAGCCGGGATCATCGTGCTCGAACGCGGCGCTCACGGGGAAGGGGCGGGCAGGGCAGGGAATGCTCCGCCCGTCCTGCCTGGAACCACGCCCGGGAGCGTCGCGATCGAGGCGGTGGGCGTGACCAAGGCCTATGGCGCCATCCTCGCGCTCGATCACGTGGATTTCCAGGCCTATGCGGGCCAGGTGAATGTCCTGCTCGGCGAGAACGGCGCCGGCAAATCGACCCTCATGCGCATCCTCGCCGGCGAGACCCAGCCCGATTCCGGCCATATCGCCTGCGCCGGCCGCCCGGTACGGTTCCGCTCCCCGCGCGATGCGCGCCGGCACGGGGTCGCGATCATCCACCAGGAACTCAGCCTGTTTCCGGCCCTGACCGTGGCGGACAATATCTTCGCCGGGCATGAGCATCGCCGTGCCGGGCTGCTCGATGACCGGCGCCATCGCGCGCGCGCCGCCGAAATCCTCGCCCGGCTCGATGAGCGCATCGATCCCCGTGCCAACGCGGGCGCGCTCGCGGTCGGCCAGCAGCAAGTGGTGGAGATCGCCAAGGCGCTCGCCCATGACGCGCGCGTCCTCATCATGGACGAGCCGACCTCCGCCCTCTCCAATGCCGAGGTCGAGGCGCTCTTCGGCGTGATCCGGGAACTGATCCGGCGCGATGTGGCGGTGGTCTATATCTCGCATCGCATGGATGAGATCTTCCGCATCGGGGACAAGCTCACCGTGTTCCGGGACGGACGCCGTGTCGCCGCGGCGGAGGCGCGGGATGTCGGCATGAACTGGGTCTCGGAGACGATGCTCGGATCCCAGCAGCGCGCCGCGCTCGCGCACATGAACGCGGACCGCGCCGAACGTCCGGATCGGGTGGGCGAGACCGTCCTCGAGGTCGAGAATCTCTCGCTCGCCAGCCCGGATTCGGCACGGCTTCTGTTGAGCAATGTCTCCTTCCGCCTGAGCGCGGGCGAAGTGCTCGGCGTCTATGGGTTGCTCGGCGCCGGCAAGACCGAGCTTGCCGAATCCATCGCCGGGCTGAGGCCGGAGGCGAGCGGCATCTGCCGCATCGGCGGCGGCGTCCTCGCCGGGGGCGTTCCCGCGCGTATCGCCGCCGGCATCGCCTTCGTGCCGGAGGATCGCCAGCGCCAGGCGCTCGTCCCCACATCCTCGGTCGGCGATAATATGGTCCTGAGCAGCCTCGACCGGCTCTCGACGGGCGGCGTGATCTCGAGGCGCCGCGAGGACGAGACCGCGCGGACCATGATCGCCGAGCTTTCCATCCGTGTCGGCTCCGCTTCCCAGCCGGTCCTCTCCTTGAGCGGCGGCAATCAGCAGAAGGTGATCATCGCTCGTGCGCTCCTGACCCGGCCCAGGCTTCTCATCCTCGATGAGCCGACCCGCGGCATCGATGTCGGCGCCAAGGCCGAGATCTTCCGCATCATGCGCCGGCTCGCGGATGCCGGACTCGCCATTCTCTTCGTCTCGTCCGAGCTCCCGGAAATCATGGCGGTGTCGGACCGCATCCTCGTCCTTTCCCGGGGCGAGGTCGGCGGAATTTTCGATCGCGCCGGGGTGGAGGAGACGGACATCACCCGAGCGAGCGTCCATGTCGCCTCCAACGAACGCCTCTAGCATCGAAGCCTCGCGCCCCGCCGCGCCGCCGGCGCAGAGCCCCTCGCGGCTCGGCTTCACCCTGCTCGCGCGGCTGCGCTCGCTGCTCGCGCTCGCCATCCTGATCGCGGTCTTCTCACGCGTCAGCCCGGTCTTCCTGACCTGGAACAATCTCGTGATCATGACCCAGCACGTGGCGGTCCGCGCCGTGCTCGCAACCGGCATGACCTTCGTCATCCTGACGGCCGGCATCGATCTCTCGGTCGGCGCGATCGCCGCGCTCAGCGGCGTCGTCGCCGGCTATCTTCTTACCCAGGGGATCCCACTCGGCGGTCACGCCTTCTTTCTCCCCGCCGCCGCCGTGATCGCGGTCGCGATCGCGAGTGGCGGGATCGTCGGCGCCATCAACGGCTTCGTCATCACCCTGCTCCGCGTGCCGGATTTCATCGTGACACTCGGCATGCTCTATGTCGCGCGCGGCGCGGCCCTGCTCATCACCGGCGGCAGCTCCTTCATCGGGCTCGGCGGCTCGAAGGCGAACGGCAATATCGGCTTCGACTATGTCGGCACGGCGCGCTGGTTCCATCTGCCGGTGCAGATCTTCGTCATGATCGCGGTTGGAATCGTCGGCGCCTTCACCGCGACCCGCACCATCTTCGGCCGGCATGTCTATGCGGTCGGCGGCAATATGCGCGCCGCCATCAGCGCCGGCATCCGCGTGCGCCGCATCAAGATCACGGTCTATGCGCTTTCCGGCGCATGCGCCGGGATCGCGGGCGTGATGCTCGCCTCGGAGCTCTCGGCCGCCGACCCGACCGCGGCCACCAATTACGAGCTGGGCGCGATCGCCGCCGTCGTCCTCGGCGGCACCTCGCTCTTTGGCGGCCAGGGCTCGGTCGCGGGTTCCATCGCCGGCGCCTTCGTGATCGGCTTCCTCAATGACGGCCTGGTGCTCGCCAATGTCTCCGAGTTCTGGCAGATGATCGCGACCGGCCTCGTCATCGTCGTCGCGGTCGGAATCGATGAATTCCAGCGCCTTGGCAGCGCAAGGCTCAGCGCGCGCCGCCGCCTCCGCGCCGCCTCGGGCAAGCGGGGAGGGGACTGATCAGGCTTTCTCCTCGGCCTTCACGCCCCGCCAATGCGCCTCCATCTCCGCAAGCGTCGCTTCTCCCGGAATCTTTCCCTCCAAAGCAAGCCTTTCTTCAACACCGTTGAAGCGTCGCTCGAACTTCCGGTTGCTCTCGCGCAGGCAGGTCTCGGCATCCAGCCCGAGCTTGCGGGCAAGGTTCGCGAGCACGAAGAGAAGATCGCCGACCTCATCGGCCAGCCGCGCCCTGTCCGCGCCCGGCAGCTCGGCCCGCACCTCGGCGATCTCTTCCTCGAGCTTCTCGAGAACCGCCTCCGCGTCCGGCCAGTCGAACCCCACGCGAGCCGCCCGCGCGGTCAGTTTTTGTGCCCGGATGAGAGCGGGCAGGGCGCCCGGCACACCGGCGAGTGTCCCGCCCAGCCCGGCCGCTTTTCGCTCGAGCGTCTTCTGCCGTTCCCAGGCACCGGGCTCGGGCGCTTGTTCCGCGAAAACATGGGGATGCCGGCGGAGCATCTTGTCGCCGATCGCCTGCGCGACGTCCGCGAAATCGAACCAGCCGCGCTCCTCTGCGAGCCGCGCGTGATAGACGACCTGGAGCAAAAGATCGCCCAGCTCATCCTTGAGGCCCGCGCGATCCTTCCGAGCGATGGCATCCGCGACCTCGTAGGCCTCCTCGATCGTATAGGGCGCGATGGTCGCGAAATCCTGCTCGCGATCCCAGGGACAGCCGCTCACCGGGTCGCGGAGCGCGGCCATGACGGCGAGCAGGCGAGCGGTCGGGTCTTCGGTCATGGCGCGTCCATTTGTCGCATAAGATATATTATGGAAAGTTCTATCCGTGCATGTGGCCTCCGCACTGTCCAACCTGTCCAAGAATCGGCAAAATCCCTTGTCAAAGCTGACCTCCGGAGAATCGGCATGGACAGGGACACGTCCTATCTCGCGCCCAACGCGGCGAACTACGCACCCCTGACACCCCTGAGCTTCCTTGCCTGGACGGCATCCGTCTATCCCGATCGTCTCTCCGTGATCCACGGCACGAGGCGCTTCACCTGGCGCGAAACCCTGGAGCGTTGTGCGCGCCTCGCATCCGCGCTCCGTGCCGCCGGCATCCGTCCCGGCGAGACCGTGGCAATGATCGCCCCGAACGTGCCGGCCGCGCTCGAGGCGCATTTTGGCATTCCCATGGCCGGCGCCGTGCTCAACGCCATCAATATCCGCCTCGATCCTCCGACCGTCGCCTATATCCTCGGCCATGGTGAGGCCAAGGCGCTCCTCGCGGACCGCGAATTCACGCCGCTGGTCACCGCCGCGCTCGCCGAGCTGCCGCCCGAGGCGCGGCCGTTCCTGGTCGAGATCGACGATCCGGCGCTGCCGCCAAGCCCCGGACTCGACGCCTCCGGACTCGACGCCATCGAATACGAAGCCTTCCTCGCTTCCGGCGACCCCGGCTTCGCCTGGAGCGGCCCCGCCGATGAATGGGGCTCGATCAGCCTCAACTACACCTCCGGCACCACGGCGCGGCCGAAAGGCGTGCTCTATCATCACCGCGGCGCCTATCTGAACGCCATCGGCAATGCGCTGATCTGGGGCATGAGAGACCGACCCGTCTATCTCTGGACACTGCCGATGTTCCACTGCAATGGCTGGTGCTTCCCCTGGACGATCACGGCGCTCTCCGGCACGCATGTTTGCCTCCGCCGTGTCGAGGCCGCTTCGGTCTTCGCCGCGATCGCCGATCACGATGTGACACATCTCTGCGGCGCGCCGGTGGTGATGAACATGATGCTCAATGCCCCGGCCCAGCTTCGGCGCGATTTCGATGGCCGGCGGATCGCCATGATGACGGCCGGCGCCGCGCCGCCGGCGGCGGTGCTCGAAGGAATGCAGCGGATCGGCTTCGACATCACCCATGTCTACGGCCTGACCGAGACCTATGGCCCGGCCGCCGGCTGTGCCTGGCACGAGGAATGGGATGCCCTGCCTGAAGCCGAGCAGGCTCGGCTCAAGGCCCGCCAGGGGGTTCCTTATCAAGTGCAGGAAGGCATGATGGTCGGCGATTCCGCGACACTCGCGCCCGTACCCCAGGATGGGGCGACCATGGGCGAGGTCTTCATGCGCGGCAATATTGTCATGCGCGGCTACCTCAAGGATCCGGCCGCAACCGAAAAAGCCTTTGCCGGCGGATGGTTCCACACCGGCGATCTCGGCGTCTGCCATCCGGATGGCTATATTGAGCTCAAGGACCGGGCCAAGGACATCATCATCTCGGGTGGCGAGAACATCTCCACGATCGAGGTGGAAGGCGTGCTCTACCGCCACCCGGCCGTGCTGGAGGCTGCGGTGGTCGCCAGGCCCGATCCGCAATGGGGCGAAACGCCCTGCGCTTTCGTCACCCTGAAGGACGGCGCGCAGGCGAGCGAGGCCGATATCATCACCTTCTGCCGGGCCAACATGGCGCACTTCAAGGCGCCGAGGCGCGTGATCTTCGGCCCGCTGCCGAAAACCTCGACCGGCAAGATCCAGAAATTCGTGCTGCGCGAGCGGATCCGCACCGGCTAGTATCCCTTCTCGCAAATATCGTTATCATGCGTCGGGACACTAGTTCTTTGTTTTCAGTCGCCTTATTTTCTCGATCAATTTCATGGCTTCCCTTTGGGCTTTGGCGGATCGCTCCGCGATTCCACCGGAAGCCATATTGATCTAATCAAACCGCGTGGATTTCTTTCCGGTCTTTCTCGATCTTCGCGAGCGGCTGGTCCTCGTCCTGGGCGAAGGCCCGGCGGCGACGCGCAAGGCCGCTCTGGTCCGTCAGGCCGGGGCGGAGGTGCGGGTAGCGAAGATTTTCTCCCCTGCCCTTCTCGACGGCGTTCTTCTCGCCATCGGCGCGGATACCCCGGAAGGTGATCTCGCGGCGCTCTCCGCTGCGGCCAGGGCGCGGGGAATCCCGGTGAACATCGTGGACCGTCCCGAGCTTTGCAGCGTCATCATGCCGGCCGTGGTGGATCGTGCGCCGATCACCATCGCGATCTCCTCGGGCGGAGCGGCGCCGGTGCTCGCGCGGCTCATCCGCGCGCGGATCGAGGAAATGCTCGCACCTTCCCTCGGCCGGCTCGCTTCCCTCGCTGCGCGGCTCCGCAAGGAGACGCTACGGCATCTGCCCGATCTCGATGCGCGCCGGCGCATGCTGGAACGGGCCTTCACGGGAAGCGTCGCCGCGCGCTTCCTTGCCGGCGACGAAGCGGGGGCTGAAGCGGAATATCGGGTGCTGCTGATACAGGAAACGGGGAACCCGGCCGGTTCCGTCTTTTTCGTGTGCGCCCCGGCGTCCGATCTGCTCACGCTTCGTGCCGCGCGTTTGCTCGGCGTCGCCGATGCGGTCGTGCATGATGCGAAGATCGGGACGGACGTGCTGGAACTGACCCGGCGCGAAGCCGAGCGGATCGTGGCCGGTCCGGATGTCGTGGACCGGTTGGTGGCCTTGACGCGGACCGGCAAGCAGGTGGTGCGGGTCCGGATCGAAGCACCGGATGCCCTGAGTGTGGAGAGTGAGCGCAATGCGCTGGCCAAAGCGGGGATCGAGAGCATCGTGATCCCATTCGTTCCCTGACGCCGATCTTCTTCTCGCGCAGGGGTTCTGGACAGGCGTGGCAGAACCGGCTCTCTGCCGTCATGCCCGATCCCGCAGGACCTTACGACGTGCTCATCGTGGGGGGTGGCAATGCTGCTCTTTGCGCCGCCATCAGCGCCCGCCATGCCGGCGCCTCCGTCCTCGTTCTGGAGGCGGCGCCGAAATTCTTTCGCGGGGGAAATTCCCGCCATACACGCAATATGCGGCTCGCCCATGATACGGCGACCGAGACTCTGACCGGACCCTATACCGAGGAGGAATTCTGGGACGATCTCCTGCGCGTGACCGGCGGGGAGACGGACGAGGAGCTCGCCCGCTTCATGATTCACGAATCGAAGGACATGCTGCCCTGGATCGCCCGCCAAGGCGTGCGCTTCCAACCTTCGCTCGGCGGCACGCTCAGCCTCGGCCGCACCAATTCCTTCTTCCTCGGCGGCGGCCGCGCCATGCTAAACGCGCTCTACCGCACCGCCGAATCCCTCGGCGTCGTGGTACATTATGAAGCGAAAGTTGTCGCGCTCGAGATCGAGGACGGACATTTCCGTTCGGCGACCTTCCTCGTCGGCGATCATCCCCGCAATGTCGAGGCGACTGCCTTGGTCGCCGCCGCCGGCGGGTTCGAGGCAAATATCCCCTGGCTCAAGGAATATTGGGGCGAGGCCGCCGAAAATTTCCTCATCCGCGGCAGCCCTTACAATCGTGGCGCGGTCCTCAAGCTCCTGCTCGAGAAAGGCGTCCAGGAGGTCGGCGATCCCACCCAGTGCCACGCGGTCGCCATCGATGCGCGCGCGCCGCGCTTCGATGGCGGCATCATCACGCGGCTCGATTGCGTCGTTTTCGGCATCGTCGTCAACAAGCATGCCGAGCGATTCTATGACGAGGGCGAGGATGTCTGGCCCAAGCGCTATGCGATCTGGGGCCGCCTGGTCGCCGCCCAGCCGGACCAGATCGCCTATATCCTGTTCGACGCTTCGTCCCTCACGCTCTTCATGCCCTCTCTTTTTCCACCGATCGCGGCACCCACCATCTGCGCGCTCGCCAGCGCGCTCGGGCTCGATTCCGGCGCGCTCGAGAAGACGGTGGGCGATTTCAATGCTTCCGTCCGTCCCGGCCGCTTCAACCCGGCCGAGCTCGATGAATGCCGCACGGAGTGCCTCGCGCCCCCGAAAAGCCACTGGGCACGCCGCATCGAGACGCCCCCCTTCTATGCCTATCCGGTGCGGCCGGGCATCACCTTCACCTATCTCGGCACGCGGGTGAATCGCGACGCGCGCATGGTGATGCGTTCCGGCGCCACTGCCGCCAACATGTTCGCCGCCGGCGAGATCATGGCCGGAAATGTGCTCGGCCGGGGCTATGCCGCGGGCGTGGGCATGACCATCGGCAGCGTCTTCGGACGCATCGCAGGAAGAGAGGCCGCCCGCCATGCACGCAACTAGCGCTCTCACAGAAGCCGATCGCATCATGACGGTGTGCAATTCCTGCCGCTACTGCGAGGGGCTCTGCGCGGTCTTTCCGGCGATGGAGATGCGCCGGACCTTTCCGGACGGAGATCTCGATTATCTAGCCAATCTCTGCCATGGCTGCGGTGCCTGCTATTACGATTGCCAGTTCTCGCCCCCGCACGAATTCAATGTCGATCTTCCGCGCACGCTGGCGCAGGTGCGAGCCCAATCCTATGCACGCTATGCATGGCCTGCCGCTTTTTCTTCTCTTTTTGCCTGCAATGGACGCGCCGTCTCGATCGCTGCGGCGATCGGCATTCTCCTCTTCCTCGCTAGTTTTGGTCTTCTCGAAAGCGATTCCTTTCTTGCCGCGCATATCAATGAAGGCGCTTTCTACGCCCTCATGCCGCACGGCGCGATGGCATTCGTCTTTGGCCTGGCGTTCCTCTATGCACTCGCCGCGCTCGGTGCGGGTCTCGCAAACTTCTCGTATGCGATGGGCAAGCCCCCGAGCACGCTCACGGCACCGCGACTTCTCCTTCAAGCCACGCGAGACGCTGCGCGGCTCCGCTATCTCGACGGCGGAGGCGCCGGCTGCATGAATGAAAACGAACGCCCCAGCGACAGCCGCGCGCTCTTCCACCACTTCACCTTCTACGGGTTCCTGCTGTGCTTCGCCGCCACCTGCGTGGCAACCGTCTACCATTATGTCCTCGGCCGCGAGGCGCCCTATGCGTGGTACAGCCTGCCGGTCCTGCTCGGCACGGCGGGTGGCATCGGGCTCCTTATCGGGCCCGTTGGCCTTTTCGCCGCGAAGCTCCATGGCGACACGGCATTGCGCGACCCGGAAAGCCGCTTCATGGACCTAGCCTTCCTCGCCGTGCTCTTCCTCACAGCCGCGAGCGGCCTAGCCCTTCTTCTCTTTCGCGCCACAGTGGCGATGGGGCCGTTGCTTGCCATCCATCTGGGAATCGTTCTCGCCCTCTTCCTCACCATGCCCTATGGCAAATTCGTCCACGGGATCTATCGCTTCGCCGCGCTCGTCCATTACGTTGATGAAATAGAACAATCAAAGGAAGCCCCACTTTCCTGAAATGCTTGAATTCGGCTGCGTGCGAGCAGCCAATAAACAGCACCCCGCCTTTCGGTTTCCAAAAGGCGCTTCCCGAGTAAACCTGCCGGAGCGAAGAACACGTGATGAGCAACGCTCTACCGCTTCGCGGCCACCGCTATCCGTAACCGCGCGGCCCTACGGTCTCAAACGCGCCCGATCGCCCCGGGCAGATCAACTATCCTCTCATTCTCGAGCGCGGTTCGGGTATCGCGCTCCGGATTCATGCACCAATCACAGGGCTTCCGTTAGCGCCCATGCACGCGGTGCATTCTCGAGCAACATTGTAACTGTGGCACTGACGCCCGTGGAGAGTTCCTGGAGCGAGGCTTCCTTGTTGTTTCCGAATCGCACCCCGTCCCGCCAGAACCCGTGATCGAGGCGGGTGAAGACGACATCCTCGATCGGTCCGATCCCGAGTTTCTGCTGCAGGTCGGCAGAAATTTCCTCGAGTCGCAGCTTCGTGTCGCATTGAACGCAGACCGGCGTCTCCTTGTCTCCAGGCGTGGCGAGGCCCACGGTCCCGCTGCGGAAGCGGGTCGTGACATAGCGCTCACCCTCCTGAGCCGGTCGCGTGCCATACATTTCAAGCGAGTAATCACACATGGAGCCATCCTTCCCTGTTGGGCAAGACGTTCATCGCCCTGCCCCATTTGAGCCATCTCGGGCGGGCGAACCCGGTGATCAAGAGGGCGAGGAAAATTCTGCGAAAAGATTATTGGCGCCATACCTCGTTGCGCGTCTGGCTGCGGCCAGCACGCTTCCTTCAATGAGAGAATGATGATTTTTTGATCATTACGCTCTGGATCAATATGGATTCTGGCGGCTAAGCGCAACGATCCGCCGAAGCCCAAGGGCAAGCCCTAAAATTGATCGAGAAAATAAAGCGAGAGCGTGATGATCATGAAATCATGGCACCCTCGCGCAAATTGCCGTATACTCCACACACAAAATGGAGTCGTGGCAAAGCAGAGAGGTTTCTGTGTGCCTGTATGTACATGCTTGCGCGGATCAGGAGGTTCGCCAGCCTTTCTCTACCTTTCGCACACGGCCCTCCGCAGCAAGCTTGAGCAGATGCGCGAGTACGCTGCGCTCGGCGGCGGCGAGCAGTCGGGGGTCAAGTCCCGGATAAGCCCGCACTGTAATATCGGCAAGCGCAGCAGGCGTGTTCTTGAGCGCCGCGATCACCGCCTTTTCGCGCTCCCTGCGATGCTCAAGCAAAGCTCGGGCAAAGCCTGCAGTCTGCACGAGCGGCGGCCCGTGGCCGGGAAGGTAACAGCGGTCGCCACGTGCAGCGAGACGGTCCAGACTCGCAAAATAGGCGGCCATGTCCCCGTGCGGCGGGCTCACGACGCTGGTTGACCAGCTCATCACGTGATCACCAGTGAAGAGCAATCCATCCGCGCTCGCGTAGCAAAGATGATCCGCGGCATGGCCCGGTGTGTGCAGGACGGTCAGCCCGCCCACCGTATCGCCGTCCGCCAGCGCGTGATCGATCACCACATCCTCGTTTATGCTGGGGCTCGAACCGAACACCGGCACCGGCACCGGCATCGCGGCGCACAATCGGGCGAGTGCGCCGGTGTGATCGCGATGGCCATGGGAAAGAAGGATGCGACGGATCTGCCGATGGGCCGCTGCGATCACGGCTTCGACATGCAGCGGGTCGTCGGGACCCGGATCGAGGACTGTCACGGCGCCCCCTTCCGGGTCCTCGATGAGATACGTGTTGGTGCCGTGATAGGTCATCGGGCCGGGATTGCCCGCGACCATCCGCCAGACGCCGGGAGCGACCGCGAGCGGGACACCCCGCTCCGGTTCGGGCTCGGTAAGGAATCCCGGCGCAGTCACGCCGCTTCGGCGTACCAATCCATCGCTGCCTCCACTCCGCCTGTGCTGTGTGGAACACGATTGATCCTGAGGCTCATCTCCACCGCGCCGAGCGCGCCGAGCACCATCGGTTCGTTGAGATCCCCGAGATGGCCGATGCGGAAGACTTTGCCGCCGAGCGAACCGAGCCCGCCGCCAAGCGAAACATTGAAACGCGAAAGCGCGGTGCGTCGGAGCGCATCCGCATCGAACCCCTCGGGCATCAGGACGGCGGTCACGGAATCCGAGCGGCGGGCCGGATCGGTGCAGAAAAACTGGGGCCCCGCATTGCCTCCCCACGCATGCACCGCGCGCCGCACGCCCTCGGCAAGGCGATGATGGCGCGCAAAGACCTGCGCCAAGTCTTCTTCTTCGAGCAACCGGATCGATTCACGCATCCCATAGAAGAAGCTGATCGGCACCGTGCCCACAAAGCTCTTGTGCGGACGCGTCAGCATCATTGACCAGTCGAAATAGAAACGCGGCAGGCACGCCCGCTGGTGTGCTTTCATCGCTTTCTCGTTGACCGCGGTGAAGCTCATGCCCGCGGGCAGCATCAGGCCTTTCTGGCTGCCCCCCACCACCCCGTCGATCCCCCATTCATCCATGCGGAAATCCATCGAGGCGAGCGAGGAAATCGTATCGGCCAGCAGCAGCGCAGGATGATCAGCCTCATCGAGCGCGGCGCGCACCGCTTCGAGGGGCAGGCAGACTCCCGTCGAGGTTTCGTTGTGCACGGCGCAGACGGCGTGAAAACGATGCTCCTTGTCTTCGGCAAGCTTTCGTCGCAGCTCCGCGATCTCCACGCCGCGACGCCAGTCCGCGCCGACGGTTTCCACCTCGAGCCCATGCCTGCGGGCAAGCGCACTCCAGGACTCCGAGAAATAGCCAGATTCCAGCATCAGCAGGCGATCGCCCGGCGAGCAGAGATTGACGAGGGTTCCCTCCCATGCGCCATGGCCGGACGCGGCATAAAGGAACACGTGATGCCGTGTCCCGAGCACCCGCTTCAGCCCTTCGATGCAGGCGTCATAGACTTCGAGGAAGTCTGGATCGTTGAAGTCGACGCTTGCGTGCGCGGCTGCGTGCAGCACACTGTCCGGGATATTGGTCGGCCCGGGATTGGCAAAAAACTGGCGGCCACGCGGTTTCTGCTGCACGGATACTTAACTCCCTTGAGTGTCGCGAGCGGGTGATTCCCGCTCCATCGTTCAGGCCTAATATTAAAGCCTTGTTTTTTCTGCAAAAATGATTCCTTGTCCAGGAACTCCCGATCTTAAGGGCATCAGAAATCTACGTTTTTGATTTCGTTGAGGAATTTTTATCGATCCGGGCAACTCATCTATCGCCTGCTATCGGCATTTTGAGCACCCCTCCACATCCCAAACGCAAGGCGCGAACGTCGCCAAAAGTACCGTCAGCCCCCTTCCGAAGAAGTGAGTCAGCATGAAGCCCGTCCCAATGGAAGGCTATCACTCGGCCTATGGCCAGTGTTGCTGAATGCTCGCTCGGTCGGCCAGCCCTCCACTGGAATTCCTAAGCCCGATGCGCTATATGACCATTTACATAGTCAGAAACGTGACATGGACGCGATCAATCTGGCGGACGCCAAGGCCCATCTGAGCGAGCTCGTCGACCGGGTCGAGGCAGGGGAATCGATCCACATTACCAGGCGTGGCAAGCCGGTTGCGCGGCTTACGGCGGTGGCTAGGCCGCGCAAGCGGGTCGACGCGGCCCTGCTCCAATCCTTGACGGAGACCATACCGCCGCAGCCGCAGGACGCTGCGAGCTTGGTGCGGTCGATGCGAGATGGCGACCGCTGCTAATGCTCTATCTCGACACGTCGCTGATCGTTGCCGCGCTTTCCAACGAGACGGTGACTCCACGAGCACAAAGCTGGCTGGCGGAGCAGGATCCAGCACAGCTTCTGATCAGCGAGTGGACCATTACCGAGATGTCCTCCGCCATGGCGATCAAACTGCGGACCGGCCAGATCTCGTTGGAGCAGCGGGCATCGGCGCTTGCGATGTTCAACAAGCTGATCGTCGAGAGCTTTACGGTCCTGGCGGTGACCGGCAGGCATTTCCGGGCGGCAGCGAAATTCGTCGATCAGCATATGCTCGGACTTCGGGCCGGGGATGCCTTGCACCTCGCGACCGCGTCGGAGCATGGCGCCACGGTGCAGACGCTCGACCTGCGGCTGGCCGAAGCCGGACTGGTGCTTGGCGTGCCGGCGCAGATGCTGGCATGACCTAGGTCGTGGTGACGATTTAAGGGAGGGGGGATTCCCAGAAGGGCACGGATCGGATTCAACGCTGATTTTTGGAGATCGGCGGTGGACTGCGACGCGCTTCGCGACGACCAGTGGGAGCGGCTTAA
>Ga0335072_10000398_pt1 | contig 88037 bp, 77 predicted proteins | sample Lox_Sample_21_FD_206725 | JGI IMG/M metagenome (GOLD analysis project Ga0335072, IMG submission 206725) | Soil microbial communities from Loxahatchee National Wildlife Refuge, Florida, United States - Lox_Sample_2.1 | ecosystem: Environmental > Terrestrial > Soil > Wetlands | place: USA... | reverse complement strand
ATTCATCCGAGCAAAGGGCGTGCCAAAGCTCGTTAAACGATTCAGCGGCGGCAAAGGCTCAAATTTTGCGCTATTATCTGTGCATCGACAACTTCAGCCGAGTTAACGCGACGATGAAACGCGCGAGGCGTTGCCCAAGTCTTCAGCACCGTGATTGCAGCATGAGCCGCGTGTGGCATATGGATGGGCGCACGCGCCGCGCAACAAGGTTGGGCGCATTCACCGCCGGTCCCTTATTTGGTTTGTACCTCGTCTGCGCAGATGGATCCCGCACTTAACATCGTCATTGTCGATGAGAATCCGGTGCGCGCCGCGATTCTTGCCGACGGCCTGCGCGAAGCCGGCTACACACGCGTCACGCGGATCGAAGAGACCACGAGCCTGCTGGCTCGCATTTACAGTCTCGATCCGGATGTCATTGTCATCGACCTCGAAAATCCGAGCCGTGACGTACTCGCCCAGATGTTTCAGGTCAGCCGCGTCGTGAAGCGGCCGATCGCGATGTTCGTCGACCAAAGCGATGCCGCCGCCATCGAAGCCGCCGTCGACGCCGGCGTCTCCGCCTATATCGTCGACGGGCTCAAGAAGGAACGGATCAAGGGCATTCTCGATCTCTGCATTTCCCGCTTCAACGCCTTTGCCCGACTGACCAACGAGCTCGAGCGGGCGCAGAACGCGCTCAGCGAGCGCAAGGTGATCGATCGCGCCAAAGGAATTCTCATGAAAGTCAAGAATGTCGGTGAGGCGGAGGCCTACGCGCTGCTGCGCAAGACCGCGATGAACGAGAACAAGAAAATCGCCGAAGTCGCCCAATCGGTCGTCACCGCCGCGGAGCTGCTGAAATGAGCGACGACAGTTTGCGTATCGGCTTTATTCCGCTTGTCGACGCGGCGGCGCTGCTCATAGCCGTCGACAAAGGCTTCGCTGCTGAACAAGGGCTGACGGTAGATTTGGTGCGCGAGGTATCGTGGTCGAACGTCCGCGACAAGCTCAATATCGGGCTGCTCGACGCGGCGCATTTATTGGCTCCGATTGCGGTGTCGTCTACGCTCGGCATCGGACACGTCAAAGTCCCACTGTTGTCGTCCTTTGTGCTGGGGCTCAACGGCAACGCGATCACCGTATCTCCCGCGTTGTACGGCGCACTCGCCGCTGCCGCCGACGGCGATTTGAGCAATCCGAATTCCACGGCCCTCGCGCTCGCCCGCGTGGTCGCGCAACGGCGCAAGAGCGGCGCCGCCCCCCTCACCTTCGCGATGACCTTTCCGTTTTCCATGCACAACTATCAAATCCGCTTCTGGATGGCGGCCGGCGGCGTCGATCCGGATGAGGATGTCAGGCTCGTCGTGCTGCCGCCACCCTTCATGGTGGACAGCCTTTCCAGCCGGCAAGTCGACGGCTTTTGCGTCGGCGCCCCATGGAATTCCATCGCGGTGGAATTGGGCATCGGCCGTATTCTTCATTTCGGTTGCGACGTCATGGCTCGTGCTCCAGAAAAGGTGCTGGCGGTACGCACGGCCTGGGCCGCCAATTGCGGCGATGTGCTCAAACGCCTCACGGTCGCGCTTGTTCGCGCGGTCGCCTTCATCAACGAGCCGAGCAATATCGACGAGGTTTCGACCCTCCTCGCGGCTCCAAGCCGCGTCGGCGTTGCCGAAGAGATCATCCGGCGCACTCTGGAAGGCCGCATGCGAATGGCCCCCGACGGCACCTCACGCGTCAATCCCGATTACATCATCATCGGCCGCGACGGTGCGGCCCGTCCCGAGCGGGTTTACGCTGCGTGGCTTTACGCGCAAATGGTGCGCTGGAATCAGGCGCCGTTCTCGGCCGATCTTCTCGCCGCTGCCGAAGCCTCCTTCAGCCCTGATCTTTACGACCTTGCTCTCAGCGAGCCGACCTCGCGCGCGCACGCCGCGTCATCGGTTGTTTCATCGGTTGTTCCCGCGGACCACATCGGTGCCTTCGCCGGACCGCTATTCGATCCCCGCGATGTCGCCGGCTATATTCATGCGCTGAAGCGACCCGCCCATGGTTGCTGAATTTTGCACTGCACAAAATTTTCGCATCCTGCAGTTCGGCTGTGCAATCCAATAAAGCGAGCGATTTCGCTCGTCAGTGCCATAACATTGATTTTATTAACTTTTTTCTATCCACCGAATTGGCACGAAGTTTGAAGTCCCTAGTCATACCGGCGTCGTTCGAGGCGGCGCCCTAAGGTCCGATGACGGGCCGACAGCAATGCCGCTGTCCCAGGGAGGCGCCGACGGCGCAACCGCGGGAGGCGGCTTTTTTGTTGCCGAAGATCGGCGCGTGGCGGGCCGGCGAAAGACGAAGTCACGGAAGCACGAAGTCACGAAAGCACGAAGTCACGAAAGCACGAAGTCACGAAAGCACGAAGTCACGAAAGCACGAAGTCACGGAAGCACGAAGTCACGGAAGCACGAAATCAGTCACGACGGGTCGGCGGACAGGGGGAAGTTGATGACACCGGACCAGGTCAAAGCGATCCAGGAGAGCTTTGCGAAGGTTGTGCCGATTTCCGAACAGGCGGCTGCGATGTTTTACGGCCGCTTGTTCGAGATAGCACCGGCGGTCAAGCCGCTGTTTCGCGGCGACATCGAAGAGCAAGGCCGCAAGCTCATGGCCATGCTTGGCGCGGTCGTCAATGGTCTCGGCAATCTCGAGACCATCCTCCCGGCGGCGGGCGCGCTGGCCAGACGGCACATCGATTACGGCGTCAAGGCCGCCGACTACGAGCCGGTCGGCGTGGCGCTGCTGTGGACCTTGGAACGCGGGCTCGGCTCGCAATGGACTCCCGAACTCAAGGCGGCATGGACGCGAGCCTACACGGTCCTTTCCGACTTCATGATCGCCGAAGCTTACGGCCGCAGCGCTGCGGCCGAATAGCGACAGGAGAATGGAACGTCCATGAGCGAACCTCTCGTCATCATCGGCAACGGCATGGCCGCGGCAAAACTCTGCGAAGAGCTGTCGCAACGCGCGCTCGGCCGCTACGCCATCGCCGTCGTCGGCAAGGAGCCGCGGCTCGCCTATAACCGCGTCCTGCTGTCGTCGGTGCTGGCCGGCGAAGTGTCGGCTGGCGATATCACGGTCAAGCCGGCCGATTGGTGGCGCAAGCACGGCGTGACGCTGTGCTACGGCACGGCCGCGATCGCAGTCGATGCCGCGGCACGCACGGTCACGCTCGAGGACCGCACCACCCTGCCCTTCGCCAAGCTCGTCTTCGCCACCGGCTCGCGCGCCATTCGCCTGCCGATCGCAGGCATCGAACTGCCGGGTGTGCTGACGTTCCGCGATCTCGCCGATACCGAGTCTATCGTTCGCGCCGCCCGCCGCGGTTCGCGCGCCGTCGTGATCGGCGGCGGCTTGTTGGGCATCGAAGCCGCTTACGGATTGGCCAAAGCCGGCGTCACCGTCACGCTGGTACATCTCATGGATCGGCTGATGGAGCGGCAGCTCGACGAACGCGCAGCCGCGCTCCTCAAGCGCGCAGTCGAAGCTAAAGGAATCACGATCGAGCTCGAAGCGGCAACCGCCAGGTTTGTCGGCCATGATCGCGTCGAAGCGGTCGAGCTGAAGGACGGTCGTATCCTGCCAGCGGATACGGTCGTTGTTGCGGTTGGAATCGCGCCCAACGCGGAAGTCGCCCGTTCGGCCAATCTTGCCGTCAACCGCGGCATCGTGGTCGACGATCGACTTGCAACCAGCGACCCGAACATTTTTGCCATCGGCGAATGCGCCGAACACCGCGGCACCTGCTACGGTCTCGTGGAGCCCGCCAACGATCAGGCCCACGTGCTCGCCGAACGTTTTGCCGGGCGCGACGCCACTTATACCGGCAGCGTGAACGCCACAAATCTGAAAGTCTCGGGCGTTCATGTCTTCTCGGCCGGCGATTTTCTCGGCGCGCCGGGCTCCGAAACGATCGTGCTCGCCGATGCCGGCCTTGGCACTTATCGCAAATTGGTGATCCGGGACGAACGATTGATCGGCGCGGTGCTTTACGGCGACGCCGCCGATGCGCGCTGGTATCTCGAGCTCCTTCGCACCGGCGCCTCGATCGAATGCATTCGTCAGGATCTCGTCTTCGGCCGCGCTTTCGTCGAGCGCAAAGCAAGTCCCAAAGCAAAGCGCGACCCGGCAAGCAGAACGGACGTCGCGTCAACACGCGGCCTGCATCAAGCGCCCCAAGCGTCGGCTCACCCACTCGCCCACATCGTCGCTGCTCACGCCGTTGAATCGGCGGCATCAGCGGGAAATTGAAGAAGGAGAGAATTGCAATGGACTACGTCAAACCTGTGGACCTCGCGACAGCCATGGTCAATACCGCGCGCGTGAAGCTAGCGCTATCTCCCATTGACCTCGTCATCCGTGGCGGTCTCGCCGGCGCAATCCTCGCCGCCGCGACGAGCCTTGCCCTCACCGGCATCGTCCAGACCAATCAACCGCTGGTCGGCGCGCTGATCTTTCCCGTCGGCTTGATCTTGATCGTGCTGCTCGGCCTCGATCTCGTGACCGGCAGCTTCGGTCTCGTGCCATTGTCATGGGTCGACGGCGACGGCAGCGCCGGCAGCACCGTTGCCAATTGGTGCTGGGTATTTCTCGGCAATCTCATCGGCAGCGTGCTCTATGGCGCGCTTCTGGCGATTACGCTGACCAACTTCGGCACCGCGGCGCCGGCCGGCGTTGCCGCCAAGATCATCGCGGTCGCCGAAGCCAAGACCGTCGCCTATCAGGCGCTCGGCGCCGCCGGCATGATCACCGTCTTTGTCAAGGCGATCCTGTGCAACTGGATGGTCTGCCTCGCCATCGTTGCCGCAATGACGACGACGTCGACCATCGGCAAGATCGCCTGCGCTTACATGCCGGTCTTCATCTTCTTCGCGCAGGGCTTCGAGCACTCCGTCGTCAATATGTTCATTATTCCAACCGGCATGATGATGGGAGCCAAAGTCAGTGTCGCGGAATGGTGGATCTGGAATCAGATCCCGGTGACGCTCGGCAATCTGCTCGGCGGCTTCGTCTTCACCGGCCTTGCGCTTTACCTGACGCACAAGCCGCGCAGCACCGCGCCCGCGCCGCTCACGGCTCCGACAGGAGTCCCCGCTGAATGAGCGAGGCCGATCTCAGAGGCGCGGCCGGCACGCAGACCGGCGATTTCGAGCCGGAGCAGAAGCGATATCTGGAAGGCTTCGTCGCCGGCATCCAGATCGCCAAGGCCGCTAAAAGCGTGGCCGGCGCCGCGGCACCTGCAGCCGCGGCGGCCGAACCCGAGCCCGTCGGACCCGATGCTGCGGCTTTGAAGGCGCAGAACCGGGTGATGGCTTCCGGCGGCAAACTGTCCGATCCAGAGAAGTTCAAGCGCGAGCAGCATCCGTTTGACACTTATGAGCGGCTGAAGGAGCACGCCGCCAAGGGTGAATATCCAAAGCCGCCCGATAATTTCCGCTGGCGCTTTTTCGGCCTGTTCTATGTGGCGCCGAACCAGAATTCCTACATGTGCCGGCTGCGCATTCCCAACGGCATCCTCAAAGCCGGACAGTTCTCGGGCCTCGCCGACCTCGCCGAGCGATATGGCGGCGGTTATTCGCATGTGACGACCCGCGCCAATATCCAGATCCGCGAGATCACCGCGGCCAACGCCGTTGCGGTGGTCGAAGCCGTTCAGGACCTCGGCCTTTGCTCGCGCGGCTCCGGCGCCGACAATATCCGCAATGTCACCGGCACGCCGACGGCCGGAATCGATCCGCAAGAACTGATCGATACCCGCCTCTTTGCGCGTGAATGGCACTTCCACATTCTCAATGATCGTTCGCTCTACGGCCTGCCGCGCAAATTCAATGTCGCTTTCGACGGCGCCGGCACGATTCCGGTGCTCGAGGACACCAACGACATCGGCTTTCAGGCGGTCGAGGTCAACGACGGCTTTGGGCTCACGCCCGGCATTTGGTTCAAGCTCTGCCTTGGCGGCATCACCGGCCATCGCGATTTCACCCGCGAGACCGGCGTTGTCGTGCAGCCGAAGGACGCCTGCATGGTGGCCGATGCCGTGGTTCGCGTCTTTATCGATCATGGCAACCGGACCGACCGCACCAAGGCGCGGCTGAAATATGTGCTCGATGCCATGGGCGTGGAAAAGTTTCTCACGCTCATGGAAGAAAAGCTCGGCCGCAAGCTCGATCGCGCCGTGCCCGGCGCCATAGCGCCGCGGCCCGACTTCAGCCGCACGGCCCATATCGGCATCCATCGGCAGAAGCAGGACGGCTTCAACTGGATCGGCGTCGTGCTGCCGGTCGGCCGCTTGTCGGTGCCGCAAATGCGCGGGCTCGCCGATATCGCCCGCGAATGCGGCGACGGCGATATTCGCCTCACCGTGTGGCAGAACCTGCTGATTTCCGGCGTGCCGACGGAGAGGCTTGCCGATGCACAGGCGCGCATCGAAGCGCTCGGGCTCGGCGTTCAGGCCAACGCCATCCGCTCCGGCCTCGTTGCCTGCACCGGCAATGTCGGCTGCAAGTTCGCCGCGTCCGATACCAAGCGTCACGCCGAAGAGATCGCGAGCTGGTGCGAGACCCGCGTGGCGCTCGACACGCCGGTGAATATCCATCTGACCGGCTGCCATCATTCCTGCGCGCAGCACTTCATCTCGGAGATCGGTCTTCTCGCCTGCAAGGTCCAGGTGAACGAAGATGCCGATCCGATCGAGGGCTATCACATCTTTATCGGCGGCGGCTTCGGTCCGCATGCCGCGATCGGGCGCGAACTTTATCACGATGTCGTCGCTGACGACGCGCCGCGCATCGTCGAACGCATTCTCAAGAGCTATGTCGCGCATCGCGCCTCGCCCGAGGAGAACTTCCTCGTCTTCGCGCGCCGCCACGACATCGACGCTTTGAAGGCGATGGCCGAACAGGAGGCCGCAGAATGAGCGTGACGCCGCGCCCGCCGATTCCGTCGTTCATTCCCGAGACGGCGCCGTTCACGCCGGAGCAGCGGCTGTGGCTGAACGGGCTCTTTGCCGGATTGTTTGGGCTGGAGGGAGTCACGGCGCTGTCGCCGGCGGACTCTGCGCAATTGCTGAACGGCCTGCTCGGCGGCGCGGCAGCGCCGGCGGCCGCCGCAGTCGACGACGGCGCCGACGATGGAGCTCCTTGGCACGATCCGGCCATGCCGATGACCGACCGCATGAAGCTCGCCGAAGGCAGGCCGCTGCCGCGGCGCCTGATGGCGGCGATGGCGCAGCAGGACTGCGGCCAATGCGGCTATAACTGCAAGGATTATGCGGACGCGCTGTTCGCCAAGTCGGAAAAGCGGCTGAACCTCTGCGTGCCGGGGGGCAAAGAGACCTCTCGCGCGCTCAAACGGCTTTACGAGGAGCTCGACGCCGCGCCCGCCGCCCAGACGACGGCCGCCGAAGCGGCGCCGGCAAAGCCTACGCTCGTCGTGCCGGTCGGCTATTCGCGTGACAATCCAACCTACGCGACATTTGTCTCACGCCGTCGCTTGAACAAAGACGGCTCGGAGAAGGAGACTTGGCACATCGAGATCGATCTTGGCGAAACCGGACTGCAATACGAAGTCGGCGACTCGTTCGGGATATTCCCGGCCAACGACGCTGCTCTGGTCGATGCCATCATCGCCGCGCTCCACGCGCCGCCGGATTTCCCCATCGGCGACCGCACGCTGCGCGAAGAGCTCATCGACGGCGTCTCGCTGTCGCCTGCGCCCGACATGCTGTTCCAGTTGTTCTCCTATATCTCCGGCGGCGAGCGCAAACAGAAGGCAAAACGCCTGGCGTCGGGGGAGGATCCTGACGGCGATGCCGCGACCATGGACGTGCTCGCGGCGCTGCAGAAGTTTTCCAATCTGCGGCCCGACCCGGAAGCTTTCATCGAAGCGCTCGATCCGCTGCAGCCACGCGTCTATTCGATTTCCTCGTCGTTGAAATCCGATCCCGGCCGTGTCTCACTGACGGTCGATGCGGTGCGCTATGAAATCGACAAGCGCACCCGGCTCGGCGTCTGCTCGACCTTCCTCGGCGGCCGCTTGGCGCCGGGCGACAAGATCAAGATCTATGTCCAGAAAGCGCAGCATTTCGCGCTGCCACAGGATCCGTCGAAACCGATCATCATGATCGGTCCGGGCACCGGCATCGCTCCATTCCGTGCCTTTCTGCGCGACCGCCTCGCATCGAAAGCGCCCGGCCGCAATTGGCTGTTCTTCGGCCATCAGCGCAGCAATTGCGACTTCTTTTATGATGACGAACTGCTGCCGATGCGCTCGGCCGGCTTCCTGACCCGGCTCACGCTGGCCTGGTCGCGCGACGGCAAAGAGAAAGTCTATGTGCAACACCGCATGCGCGAGGTTGGCCGCGACCTGTGGTCCTGGATCAACGACGGCGCGCACATCTATGTCTGCGGCGATGCGCAGCGCATGGCGAAGGATGTCGAAGCGGCGCTGATCGACGTCATTGCCGAGCATGGCGGCTGCACGCCCCCCGAGGCCGTCAGATTTCTGGCCGACCTCAAAGCCAAGCACCGCTATCAGGCCGACGTCTATTGAGCGGGGCATTATATGAATGCCCCGCTTTCCCACTCCCCCGCGGTGCGCACAACCTGCCCGTATTGCGGGGTCGGCTGCGGCGTGCTCGCGGCGCCCGATGGAACCGGGGGTGCCGCGATCTCGGGCGACCCCGAGCATCCGGCGAATTTCGGCAGGCTTTGTTCGAAGGGCTCGGCGCTCGGCGAGACGCTGAGCCTGGATCAGCGCCTGCTGCATCCCATGATGCGCCGCACCGACGGCACGCTGGCGCGTGTGAGCTTTGCCGACGCGCTTGACCGCGTCGGCAAGGGGCTCCGCGACATCGTCGACCGTCACGGACCGAGCGCGGTCGCCTTCTACCTGTCCGGCCAATTGCTCACGGAAGACTATTACGTCGCCAATAAGCTGATGAAGGGCTTCATCGGCTCGGCCAATGTCGACACCAACTCGCGCCTGTGCATGTCGTCATCGGTCGCGGGCCATAAGCGCGCCTTCGGCGCCGACACGGTGCCCGGCACCTATCGCGATCTCGACCAGGCCGACCTGATCGTCCTGGTCGGCTCGAACACCGCGTGGTGCCATCCCATCCTGTTTCAGCGCATGGTCGCCGCGCGGCGCGAGCGCGGAACAAAGCTTGTCGTCATCGATCCGCGGCGCACGGCGACAGCCAACGAGGCTGATTTGTTTCTGCCGATCGCGCCCGGCATGGACACCGCCCTGTTCAGCGGCCTGTTGTCCCATCTCGCCGATACGCGGGCGCCCAACTACACTTATATCGAGCGGCACACCAAAGGCTTCGTCGAGGCGCTGGCGCGGGCGCGCGAGATTGCCGCGGACTCAAGCGCGGCCGCGCGCATCGCGGGGCTCAAGGAAGCCGATGTCGCCCAGTTCTTCAAGCTGTTTGCCAGGACCGAGCGGGTGGTCACCTGCTATTCGCAAGGCGTCAATCAGTCCGCGCAAGGCACCGACAAGGTCAATGCCATTATAAATGTGCATCTGGCCACCGGACGCATCGGCCGCCCCGGCATGGGGCCGTTTTCATTGACCGGCCAGCCCAACGCCATGGGCGGCCGCGAAGTCGGCGGTCTCGCCAATCAGCTTGCCGCGCATATGGGTTTTGCTCCGGCCGACCGCGATCGGGTCCGTCGATTTTGGAGCGCGCCCAACATGGCCGAAGCCGAAGGGCTGAAAGCCGTCGATATGTTCGAAGCCGTCGACCGCGGCGCGATCAAGGCGCTGTGGGTCATGGGCACCAATCCGGCGGTGTCGATGCCGCGCGCCGGTGCCGTGCGCGCCGCCTTGCGCAAGCTCGATCTGTTTGTCGTGTCCGACAATGTTCTCAACACCGACACGATCGAAGCCGGCGCGCATATTCTGTTTCCTGCCGCCGCCTGGGGCGAGAAAGACGGCACTATCACCAATTCGGAGCGGCGGATTTCGCGTCAGCGCGCCTTCCTGCCGTTGCCCGGCGAGACGCGGCCCGACTGGTGGATCATCAGCCAAGTCGCGCGCCGCCTCGGCTTCGCCGCCGCCTTCAATTACGACCACCCGGCCGACGTCTTCCGCGAACACGCGGCGCTGTCCGCATTTGAAAATCACGGCGAGCGTGATTTTGACATCGGCGCGCTGGCTGAACTCAGCAACGACGCCTATCAGGATCTCAATTCGGTGATGTGGCCGGTGCAAGGCAAAGCGCGAGGCGACAAGCGCTTCTTTGCCGCCGGCGGCTTCTTCACCGAAGACCGGCGCGGACAATTCGTGGCGCCGCAGCCGCCGGCATTGCGCGACGCGACCAATGCCGTCTATCCGCTGCGCCTGAATACCGGACGCGTCCGCGATCAGTGGCACACCATGACGCGCACCGGCAAAAGTCCGCGTCTCGCCGCCCACACCGCGGAACCGTTTGTCGAGATCAATCCGGCCGACGCCAAAACTGTCGGCGTCAGCCACGACGGCCATGCCAAAGTGACAACCCGGCACGGCACGACCATCCTCAAGGTCGTCGTCGCGGCGGGCCAGCGCCGCGGCTCGATCTTCGCCCCCATTCACTGGAGCGACGCCACCGCGACCGACGCACGCGTCGGCGAAATGGCGACGGCACATTACGATCCCCACTCCGGGCAACCGGAAGCCAAGGCGACGCCGGCGCGCGTCGAACCGATCAAATTCGCCTATCGCGGATTCGCGCTGACGCGCCGTCCCATTGCACTCCCGGCCGGCACGTGGTTCGCCCGCCAGGCTGTGAGCGGCGGCGCGGGTCTTCTGTTTGCCACCAGCGAGCCGCCTGCGGTCTGGCGCGAGATCGCGCAAGAACTCATGCCCGCGGACGCCGATATCGCCGAATATGTGGACGAACGGCGCGGACTGACACGCATCGCCGCCTTTCGCGCCGGCCGCCTCGACGGTTGCCTGTTCGTCGGCCCCGCGGATACGCTGCCGTCCTGGGACGTGGTGCGCGGACTGTTCGAGGCCGACAAAATCGAAGAGCGCGACCGCCGTATCCTGTTGTCCGGATCGGCCAGCGACGGCACCGCCGAAACCGGCCCGATCGTGTGCGCGTGTTTCGGCGTCGGACTTCCCGCCATTCGCGAGGCGATCGCCAAAGGCGAGGCCGCGACCGTCGCCGAGATCGGCAAGAAACTGCGCGCCGGCACCAATTGCGGTTCCTGCATCCCGGAACTGCGCGCCATCCTCGGCCGCGTCGCCGAGCCCGCCTGAATTTCCCCTTTCCCGGTTGATGCTCTAAGGTGGCGTTCCGACGGTGGAATTGCCAAGAAACGGTGATGTATGGACCAGAAGACCGCGACCTCCGATGACATTCTTTACGACCTCAAGGACGGCATCGGAAAGGTCACATTCAACCGCCCGCAGGCCCGCAATGCCTTCACGTTCGAAATGTACGAGCGGCTCGCGGCAATCTGCGAAGAGGCGAACAAGGATCATTCGATCAAGGTCCTGATGTTCCAGGGCGCCGGCGACAAGGCCTTCGCGTCGGGTACCGACATCAATCAGTTCCGCGCCTTTACCACCCCGCAGCACGCGCTCGACTACGAGGAGCGCATCGACCGTGTGTTGACCCAACTCGAAAAATGCCGCGTGCCGACCATCGCCGTGATCAACGGGGCTTGCACCGGCGGCGGCGGCGGCATCGCCGCCTGCTGCGATCTGCGCATCGGCACCAAAAGCACGCGCATGGGATTCCCGATCGCGCGTACGCTCGGCAATTGCCTGTCGATGTCGAATATCAGCCGCCTTACCGCCCTGATCGGACCGGCGCGCGTCAAGGATATCATTTTCACTGCGCGCCTGGTCGGCGCCGAAGAAGCCTTCAGCGTCGGTCTGCTCACTGAAATTGTCGAAGATATTCCCGCACTGCAGAAGCGCGCCGACGAGCTCGCCGGCCTTATTGCCGGCAATGCGCCGCTGACGCTCAATGCCACCAAACAGGCGCTTGCCCGCCTGCAGCGCCGGCTCACCCGCGAGGAGGGCCAGGACCTCATCCTCATGTGCTACATGAGCAAGGATTTCCGCGAGGGGCTGGACGCGTTTCTCACCAAGCGCCCGCCGCAATGGAAGGGCGAGTAAGGACGCCGCCAGCAAAGAAGCGCCGCGCCCTGTCAGCTCCCTTACGGTGCGCCTGAAGGAGCAACCTGCGCCTGCGGCCGGTTCTCGCCCACGATGACCTGATCGCCGGGATGAAGCTCGCCCTGCGCGATTTCGGTGAATTTGCCGTCATCGAGCCCGGTGACAACATACACCCCGACCGGCGTACTGCCCCGCAGCACCCAGATCTGAGGCTGGTCCGTTTCCGGCGGAACGGAGGCCTGCGCTTTGGCGACGGTCGGCGCGAACTGCAGCGCCCGGTCCGGCACGCGCAGGACATTATCCCGCTGGTCGACGACGATCTGCGTCGATGCGGTCATGCCGGGCTTGAGCGCGAGATCGGGGTTCTCGACGGCGACCACGGCGTCATAACCCGTCGTCGCTTGTCCGCTCTGAACTGACCGGCGCACCTGACTCACGGTGCCGTGAAAAACACGGTGAGGCAGACCTTCGACCGTCATCGTCGCCGGGTCGCCGCGCTGGATGGCGCCGACATCGCCGTGCCCGGGATCGGCATCGACTTCCACATGTCGCGGATCTGCGGCAATGACAAACAAAGCTGCCGCATTGGCGGCGACCGCCTGGCCCTCGCTCACATTGCGCGCGACCACGACGCCGTCGGCCGGTGCGACAATGTCGGTGTAGCTGAGATTGAGCTTTGCGCCGTCGACCAGCGCCTGGTCAATCTTCACCGTGCCCTCGTCGCGGCTGATGACGAGCGACTGCGCGGCGATCTGCTGACGCGCGAATGGAATATCGGCGATGTGCCGGTGCAGTCGCGCGAGATCGGCGCGATCCTTTTCGAGGATCGCCTGATCGCGCAGGAGCTGACCGGAATATTGATCGAGTGCGGCCTGATAGGAACGCCGATCGATCGTGGCGCAGACCTGTCCGGCCTTGACTTTGCCGTCGTAGTCGCAAGCGATATGCTGGACGATGCCGGAGACAGCAGCCGAGACGACGACGGTCTGCGCCGGATTGATCGTTCCGATCGCCGTCACGGCGCGGGTAACCGGGCCGCGGCCCGCCGGGACGGTCACGTAACGCGGCGGGCTCGCCGCGTTGAAACTCCATAATCCGATGCCGACCCCGGCTGTCGCGAGAAGCACGACGCTCACCGTAAAGCCGTGCACCGTCAACCCCGACACACTGCGCTGCCGAACGCGCTGCCAGACGCTGCGCCCGCCGCTCACCGAGCCGGGAAACTTCACGACATTACCGCCCACACCGCTGGGCGAGGCGTCCGAACCGAAACTCATTCCCGTCTCCCGCCTGTCATGACCAAGCCAGCTCGCCGGGAGGCAAACGGCAGAAGCCACGTCCCTCAAATCCTAATTTCGGACGGTTTCCTTGCCGTAAACGGCTGCGGCAACCTATTGATCTGGGTCAAGAATAGGCCGTCGGCGGCCCATTTCGGCCGCCCGATATCCCCTTCGCGGGAAACGAGGATTTGCCTTTGGCAACACCCGGGCTTGGCAAGCAACGGGACCGCCACTGGGCCGCCCTGCCGCAAGCGGTCTAGTGCGGGTTCGCCAGAGCCTGGGCCTGGACGAAATACCAGCGGACACCCGGCAGGCTCGACCATCGGCCGGTCCACAAGCCGACCATGATGACGAGCGAGCGCGGCGAAGCAAACAATCGATCCGACCACGCCCGGCAGATAAGGATCGTGATCAACCGCTGTCGGCCATTGACCGGCAATGTAGTCCAATGAACCAATAATCGCGCGCGGCCATCCCTCTTTAGGGCCCTCCTTGGCGGTCACCAGATAGACGTGCGGGAGCAACCGGGCTCATGCAGTTTTCTGCAGCGCCGTCGCTGGCGAATCATTCGCCTCGTCGTACAGCTTTGCCGCCGCTGTTGTGTTTTAGCATTCGACAACGTCGCGGATTAATGAATAAAATATCGTGGCTTAGAAAAACGAATCGGGACTGATTGATCGAACGTTACCTTGGGGCGGGACGCGTTCCGACAACACCTGATGAACCCTGAAAGTGCCGATCTGAGGGCGATCTGAACGGGGCCGCGTGACAGCAACACCTCCCAATATGAACCTTCGGGACTTGGTGATTCTCGTCGCCGACCCGAGTTCGTATATATCCATGCTCATCCACGGCATGTTGCGCGGATTTGGCTCGAACAAGATCCTTGAAGTGCGCAATTCCAACGGCGTGCTGCAGACGCTGATGGGTCAGAAGATCGACATCATGATCTGCGACATGCATCTGCCGCCGCATGGCGGCCTTTCACTGACGCGCGCGATTCGCGGCAAGACTGACAACGAGCATCGGACGATGCCGATCTTGATCATGTCGAGCGATTCCCGCGAGGCGACAATCAAGCGTGCGCGTGATGCCGGCGCCAATATGGTCATCGCCAAGCCGATCTCGCCGGCAAACCTTTACGACCGCCTGAGCTGGATCGCCTTCAATCCGCGGAAGTTCGTCGACACCGCGACCTATTTCGGGCCGGACCGGCGCTTCAAGATCGAAGGCTATCCGGGCGGCGTCGGCCGGCGCGCCGGCGACAAGGAAGTCGAGATCGGCGCCGAAAGCGGTCCCGCGCTCGCCCAGGACGATATCGACAACCTGTTCAGTTCGGTGCAGACAGGACAGGACTGATGACGAAGGGCAAAGGTCAGAAGCCTGGTCAGAAGTCCGGTGCGAAATCCGGTTCAAAATCCGGAGCGAAGAAACCTGGGCGGTCGGTGACCGCGCCGCCGATTGCGGATGTCAGCGCCGCCGGCGCTGTCGAAAACACGACATCGGGCAAGAAAGAAGCGTCGAGTCCAGCCGCGCGGATATTTCCTGTCGATACGCATTTTCAACAAATGGCGCGCCGCGTCGGCGGCCTACAGCGAGACAAGGCCATCGAGCGCGCGCAAACGGCGCTCGACGTCGTCAAGCCAGCCTATGAGGACTTTCTTGAGCGTGAAGTGACCGGCTTGGCCGATCTGGTGAGAAAGGTGGAGACGGGCCACGACGAGCCCGGCTGGATTGAAACGGCGGCGTTCCGGACCCGCCAGCTGCGCGACAGCGGCGGCACGCTGGGCTACGAGCTCATCGCTTTCGTTGCCGGCTCGCTCTGCGAATTATTCGACTCGATCGAGACCGGCAGCGAATGCAACATGGAATCGATCATCTGCCACATCGATGCGCTGATGCTGGCGCGGCAAAAATCCTACCGCCGCCTGCGGCCTGAGCAGGTTCCGGAGCTGACCAAGGGTCTGCAACGCGTCGTCAAGCACGTGACGATCTAGTGCGCGGCATGACCTGAGGCGATGAGGCGATCCGCGCCGGCGGCTCGAGCTGGATTCCGACAACAGCCGTCGAAGGAACGCGGCGGGCGCACGGGGAACGCAGTTGACCGCCTCCGTTCCGGCGGAAGGTGAAAACGCCTTAAAACACCACTTCCTCGCCCGTCGGCACCAGCATCGTCAAATCGATCTTGGTAATGCCGAGGTGGCGCTGCAGGCGCTCTTTGAGTTCGCTGACGGTTACGCCGGCGATCGCGTCCTCGGCCGGATGGCCGCCGCGCTCGGCGCGTATCCAGGAATCGCCTGACTTGCTGGCCGCGAACGTCAGCACTTCGGCCAGCGCGACAAATTCCTGATTGAGCCGGTCGAAAGCCTGCAAGGTCACGATCAGATCACGGTTGGCGTCGTTCGGCCGGCTCGCCACATGCGCCGAGATGCCGGCCGAAGTCTGCTCAAAGCGCGTGACCGCGTCGCGGAGCGCCGACGCAGCGGCAATAAGAAACGTCGAAACCTCACCAACAACCTTTGCGGCCGGTATGTCAGGCTTCGCGACTGCCGTCACGTGAGCTTCCCCATCACCTGTTCGATCTTCTGCCGCAGAATGTCGGCGGTAAACGGCTTGATCAGATAATTGTTGGCGCCGGCTTGAGCCGCCTGAACCACCAGTTCACGGTCGCCGCGGCCGGTGAGAAGAATGAACGGCACCTTGCGCGCCGCCGGATGGCCGCGCACCGCGCGCAGCAGCGCCAACCCGTCCATCTCCGGCATGTTGTAATCGGAAATGATCAGATCGAGCGGCTGCAGCGAGGCGGTGTTCATTGCCTGCTTGCCATTCTCGGCTTCGTGGATGTGCCGAACGCCGATCTGCTCCAGGGTGATACGGGTCATCTGCCGCACGCTGTTCTGATCATCGACAACGAGGACTTTTATAACTGCTGCGACTGGCATTGTCTTCGCTCCTAAAAACTGCCTCGTGAACGCTCAAGAGGCCTTAACCTGTGTTCATGGTCTCATTCAGCCGGCCGCGGCGGCCATCTTCGATTCGCCGTTCACGAAACGGGTGACTCCCGTCTGCACATTCTGGCTGCTGGCCATGTCGGACAGCTTTTCGACATCGAGAATGAATGCGACGCGCCCATTGCCGAGGATCGTGGCGCCGGCGATGCCCGGAACCGAGCCGTAGCTCTCCTCGATGCTTTTGACGACGACTTGCTGGTGGCCGCACAATTCGTCGACAACGATTCCGAAACGGGCTCCCTCACCGGCGTCGGTGATGATGATCACCCGCTCGTCGTTGCCCGACGCGGAAGAGCCGATATCCAGGAGATCGCAGAGCTGGACCAGCGGCACGAGATTGCCGCGCAGCCGCAACATGCCCGGCGTGCCGATCAGCGCGTGAATGTCGGAGGCCGGCGGCCGCAAGCATTCGACGATCGCCGACATCGGCATCACGTAGGTTTCGGAACCGACGCGGATGACCATGCCGTCCATCACCGCGAGCGTCAGCGGCAAAGCGAGCTGGATCGTCATGCCCCTGCCGCGGTCGGACTTCAGCGAGATGCGCCCGCCGACGTCCTGGATATTGCGGCGCACGACATCCATGCCGACGCCGCGGCCGGAAATATCGGAGATTTTCTCGGCGGTCGAAAAACCGGGCAGGAAGATGAGATTGTTGATCTCGTCGTCGTTGAGCACGGCATCCGTGCTGACCAGGCCGCGGTCGCGCGCTTTTTGCAGAACGCGCTCGGAATTGATGCCGGCGCCGTCGTCCTTGATCTCAATGACGATGCGGCCGCCGCGATGCTCGGCCGACAGCCGGATCGTGCCTTCCTCGGGTTTGCCGGCGGCGGCACGGTCGGCCGGCGCTTCGATGCCGTGGTCGACCGAGTTGCGGATGATGTGGGTCAGCGGATCGCCCAGACGTTCGATGATTGAGCGGTCGACCTCGGTATTCTCGCCGGCCATTTCCAGTTTGACCCTCTTCGAGGTTTTCACGGCAAGCTCGCGGACGAGCCGCGGCATGCGCTGGAAGACGGCATTGACCTGCTGCGCGCGCATCGACATCACGCTGTCTTTGAGTTCGCGCGTGTGATGCGTGACTTCTTCGAGCACCTGCACCAGCCGCCCGCTGACGTCTTCGGGCAAGCCGTGGACCACCTGCCCCAGCATCGCCTGCGCGATGACCAGCTCGCCGACCATGTTGACGACGCGGTCGATCTTTTCGAGCTCGACGCGGGTCGTCGTCGCGCCTGCGCCCGCTGGTTTGGCCGTTGCGGGCCGTGCCGGCGGCGGAGCCGCCTCGGCATGGTCTCCACTGGCTGGCGATGCCGACGCTACCGGCGTGGATACGGGAGCCGGCATCGGAGCGGGTGCTGGCACCGGCGCAGACATCGCCGCCGGCGCGGCCGGCGGCGTCAGTTGAACGCTTGGCGCGGCCGGAGCCGGCGACGACGGCACAACGCTCGGCGCGGATTCGACATTCGGCAGATCTTCCACAACATCGGGCGGCACGACGGAGCCGACCATGCCCTCCCAAGCGGCGGCATCGGCCGGCGGCGAAGCCGACAGCGCCTCGGCCGCCGCCGCGCCGACTTCGCTGATCTCAAGCTCGCAATCGCCGACGACGAATTCGAAAACTTCGTCGACCGCTTCGCGCGAGGCGTCGGTACGCAACGTGCCGGTCCAGCCGAGATACGGCTGATCGGCTTCGAGATCGGCAAGCGCCGGCAGCCGTTCGAGCTCGGCAACAAGATCGAGCTTTCCGAGCTTCTTCAATTCGCGAATGATGTAGAGCGGTTCGTTGGCCTTCTTCAGCAATTCGGGCTTTGGCCGGAATACGATCTTGAATTCGCGCGCGCCGGCGGCCGCACCGCCTTCTTCCGCGTCGGGCTCGTCGAAATTGACCTGCACCGGCACGAAATCGATGCCCTCGAAATCGGCGGGCGCCGGCGAGTCATCATCGATCCCCTCACCGCCGGAATTCGCTTGCAGAATCTGCTGCAGCGCGGCGCGGCATTCGGAGCCGAAATCCGGCGGAATGCTCTCGCCCGAACGCGACATCGAAATCAGGTCGGTCAGCACGTCATTGGCTTGCAGGAGCGTATCGACGATTTCCTCGGTCGCGGCGAGCTTGCCGCCGCGCATCTCGTCCAGCACCGTCTCTAAGACATGTGCGAACCGCACCAGGTCCTCGAAACCGAAGATACCGGCGCCGCCCTTCACCGAATGGACGCCGCGGAACACCGCGTTGATGGTGTCCTCGGAGCCCGAGCCGTCGCGGATATCCGGAAGGCCGAGCTCAATCTGCTGAAGCGCTTCGCTGCACTCGTCGAAGAACGTCTGCTTCAACTGGTCAAGGCTAGACATAGGATCAATGCTCCTCGATCATCGCTTCCGCCTAGGGAGCAACCTTGTTGATTGTTGCGATCAACCGATCGGGATCGAACGGTTTGACCATCCAGCCGGTTGCGCCGGCAGCGCGAGCGAGGTTTTTCTTGTCGGCCTCGCTTTCGGTCGTCAGCACCAGGATCGGCGTCGTCTTGTGCGCGGAATTGCTGCGCATATGCCGGATCACTTCGTAACCGTCCATAATCGGCATGTTGATGTCGGTGATCACGACATCGACCTGTTCGCGGTCAAGAACGTTCAGCCCGTCCTTGCCGTCGACGGCCTGGAGAACGTCAAAACCAGCATCCGCGAGCGTCAGCATCAGCATGTCGCGGATCGTCTTGGAATCGTCGATCGTGAGAATGCGCTTCGTCATGTCTTGCCGTTCCGCTTGCTCAGGAGGCGTTCCGAAATCGTTGGCGATGGGTGGTGGCGTGACGCCGGCCTGCTCTGGCACGGGCGCACTTTCGACCGGCGCTGCGCCGCCAGCGGCGTCCTCCGCCCGTTCGAAGCGCGAGCAGTCCAGCCCCAAATCCTCGAAGGCGCTGATGAAGGCCGGTGACGCGTTCTCAATCGACACCTGGCCGCCCCGCTGCGCGGCAAGCAGAATCTGCACGCAGGGCAGCGTCAGGGTTTCAACGTCCGACGCATCGAGACGCATTTCGCCTTCGACAGGCATCTGGCGGCACACCGTGTCGAGAAACCCCTCGGCGGCGGCGAGATCAAGCACCGTCGGCAGCTTCAACCGCACTATATTGGCTTGCTCATCCATGTCGGTGCCCTGCTCTCTTCGATCCGGCTCGGCCATACCGCGCGCGCGCCGTGCTTCGACCACCGCGCATCGCCGCTGAGCCGGCGAACACCCAGACACCAATCGGCTTTTGCTGTGTCATCAGGTGTCCCCGAACAATTCGATTTCGCCGGCCGGCTGCTGTTTCTGCAGCCGCTTGCCGTAATCGTGCTCTTCACGATGCACCATGCTGCGCTCGTTGTTGCCAAGGAGCCTGCGCACGACGCGACCGGTGGCCGGGTAGTAATTGATCCGCCGCGGCAGCGTGCCGCCGAGATCCTGCGCGGCGCAGCGCAAGCCTTCGGCCTCCAGATATTTCATCACGAAGGCCGAATTGTCGCTGCCGACGGCATTGCTGGAGTCGGTGACATTGGCGCCGCCGAAGACCTTGATCTCCATGCGCTCGCGCGTACACCCCGCCTTGATCAACTCGTTGATCAGTTTCTCCATGGCGAAATTGCCAAAGCGCGTCGACTTGAGATCGCCGCCCCAATCTCCCGAACTGTGCGAGGGCAGCATGAAGTGATTCATGCCGCCGACACCGAGCACAGGATCGCGAATACACGCCGCGACGCATGAGCCAAGCACCGTCAACACCACTTCGTCCGGTTTTCTGGTCACGTAGAACTCACCTGGAAACACCTTCACCATCCACACCGACGACGCATTGTCGAAAAAACGGCGGCCTGAATTGGCGTCTGTCTTGTGCTGAAAGGGTTCTGGCGGAGTCTGCAGGGCGGCAGCGCCGGTCATGCAGCCCTCCGCCGGGTCGCAACGCCCGTCCTCGCGAAGGCAGACGCGCGCCCAGCCCCGCCGCTCACATGAGCGGCGACGACCGCGACTGCTGCTCTACGACAGACGGTTGCCATCTAGAATTCCTTCCACTCCGGATCCAACATGGCTTCGGCGATCGTCTCTTGCATGCGGGCGACGGGGCTGCCGCGACCGACCGCCCCGGCAGCGGCAGCTTTGATGCGCACGGCGCCGGCGCTTCGCCCCGCACCAGCGGCGGCAAGCGACTTGGATGCGGCGGCCGGCGGCGGCGCGAGCGGCTTCGGCTCGGCGGAATTCGGCGCCGCCGACTTTACCGCGCGGGCGGCCAACGACTTCGGCGGCCCGGCCGGAGCCAGGCCCGGCGTCATCGTCGCTGCGGGCCGGCGCGTTTGCGCCGCGATCGACATGTCTTCCGCGCCGGCTGCAACGCGGAAAAAGGCCACGCGCTCATCCATGGCGCGCGCCTGATGTTCGAGCGTCTTTGCGGTCGCCGCGTTCTCCTCAACCAGCGCCGAGTTCTGCTGGGTGACCTCATCCATCTGGTTGAGCGCTTTGTTGACCTGCGCGATCCCGGTCGATTGCTGGGCGCTCGCGACCGCGATCCCGGAAACGATCTCGGCGACCTTCTTGATCGACTCGACGATCTCGGTCAGCGCCGATCCCGCCTTGTTAACGAGGTCGACGCCGTCCCTCACCTGGCTGTTGCTGCTGGTGATCAGGTCCTTGATGTCCTTGGCGGCCTGCGACGAGCGTTGTGCAAGGCTGCGCACTTCCGAGGCCACCACGGCGAAGCCGCGCCCGGCCTCACCGGCGCGCGCAGCTTCCACCGCGGCATTGAGCGCCAGCAGATTGGTTTGACGTGCAATTTCGTCGATCACGGTAATGATGTCGGAAATCTTGCGGGAGGACTCCTCTATCCGCGCCATGGCCTCGACGGCCTTGGCCACGACCTGCCCGCCGCGATCGGCGACTTCGCGCGTGCTGCCGGCCGATTGATTGGCCTGCTGGGCGTTCTCGGCGTTTCTCTTCACCGTCGTCGCGATCTGCTCCATCGAAGCCGATGTCTGCTCCAGGCTCGCCGCCTGCTCCTCGGTCCGCTGCGACAGGTCGCTCGTGCTCGTCGAGATTTCCACCGACGCGTCGGTAACTTCACGCGCGGATGATTTTATTTCGGCGATGGTCGATCCGATCCGCTCCGCCATGGTATTGGCGTCGCTCTTGAGTCTACCGAAAGCGCCGTGATAGTCGGCGGTGATCCGCGCCGTCAGGTCGCCCTCCGCGAGCGCGCTCAACATGCCGATCAGATCCTCGAGCGCATTGGCGGTGTTCTCGCACAGCGAGTTCATCGCCGTCGCAAGATTGAGCATGAACTCTTTCTTGCCCTCGAGCGGCAGGCGCCGCGAAAAATCACCGGCAACGGCGGCCTTGACCACCGCGTCAACCTCCGCCTCGATGGCCTTTTCCATCGTTACGTTGCGCCACTCGACCACGGTGCCGCTGCGCTGGCCGTGCTGGTCGATCACCGGCGTCACCGTGAGGCTGATCTTGGCGTTGCCGGCGGAGATTTGAGTTTGATGCGGCCCGGTTAGGCCGTCGAGCACCTTGCGTTGATGCGACGGGTTCTTGTGAAACAGATCCATGGTGCCGCCGACGACCTTGTCGGGATCGAAGTCCGGCGTAACTTTTCGCAATTCGGGCGCGCATTCCTTCATGATTTCGGCGAGCGCGCCGTTCATGTACAGAATCTTGTAGTCGTCGTCCGCCAGCATCACTCCGGAACGGACAACGTCGAGCGCGCAACGGACCCGGAAATTCACCACCTTCTGTGCGATCGACTGCTTGAAGACTTCCGTCGCCTTGGCGATGGCGCCGATCTCGTCGCCGCGGGCCGTATAAGGCACGTCGACGATGCGGTCGTTGGTAAGATCACTCAGGACCTCGGCCGTCTTGCGCAACGGACGCGAAATGCCGCGGCCGATGAACCAAGCAAACAGAATACCGACGATCATGGTCCCGGCGGCCATGGCCGCCGTGAACATTGTGCCGGTCGACACCGAATCGTCCGCAGCCTTCTTGTAGACCTGCGCGTTGTCGAGGATCGACACTTTCGCGTCGTTGGTCATCTTGTAGACATCGGCAAGAACGGGACGAATTTCGTTCGAATACAGGTCCTCGTTCGCCAACAACGCCTTGGCGACCGCCGTGAAGGTTTCGTCATAGGACTTGACGGCCGCCGTCAATTCGCCGAGCGGCGCCTTGGCCTGGGCGTTGGCGACCTGACCGAATGTCTCCACCGTCGCGTTGAGGTTCTGCACATTGGCCTTGAACGACGACATATCCTTCGGGTCGAGCGTGACCTGGAATCGCCACACCGTCGCACGCATGATGTCGAGGGCCACCTCGATGTCGCGCACTGCCAACATCGTGTCGGCATTGTTGCCGATTTCGGCAAGCGCGAAGACACGATGCGCCGTACTGTTGAGCTTGTTGCCGGCGAGACTGAACTGGTCCTGCGCCTGCAACAGCACCGCAACGCCCTTCCCCAGGTCATCGAATTTCTTCTTGGCAACCTCGATCTTCTGCGCCGCGTCGTTGTACAGACGCAACCTGTCTTCGCTCGGCGCGTACTTCTTGGCTTCGGTGAGCAGATCGATCGATTCCTTGTAAGATTCGTTGAACTCGTCCACCGACGCCTTGGCATGCAACTGCTTGAAGCGCAGCGCCTGCTGGCGCATCACCTCCATGTTGCGGTCAATCTCGAGAATGCGCTGCACCGCCTCCGAAGCTGTATTCAACCGCGCGACACTCGCCCCCGTCGCGGAGAGCTCGTGAACCGCCAAGACCGACAGCAGCGCGAGCAGGATGATGATTGAGCCAAATCCGGCAAAGATCTTCACGCCGATGCGCCAATTCCGGACTTCGAACAGTGACTTCAGCATCGGACGGCACTCCTTATTCCAATTCCCAGGTAACCCGAAGCATCACGCCTAGCCTCAATGGCTCGAACGCGCACCATCAAGGCTATTTGCAGGCAATGACAACAGGTGAGGCAGATCAATCAGGGCAATCATGGCACCCTCGATCGTGACCAGCCCGGCCAAAAACTCGACGCGCGAGGATTGCACGACGCGCGGAACGGGCTGGATTTGAAGGCCGTCAAGCGAAACGATGTCGAGCACGCGGTCGGCTAACAATCCGATCAGCTTGGTGGCGACCTGAACGATGATGACGATGTGCAAGGGCGTCGCTTCGGTCAGGCCCTGGCCGAAGCGGCAGCGCAGATCGATGATCGGGACGATGACGCCGCGCAGGTTGAGCACGCCGCGCACGTAATCGGGCTGCCGCGGCAGATGCGTGATCGCGGTCCAGCCCTTGATTTCGCGGACCGCCATGATGTCGACGCCGTACTGGTCGTCGCCGATGGCGAAACTGATCAACTGGGTCGGCCCGCCGGCGGCATGATGGGAAGCCACGGCACTCGGATCGACCACGCCGCGCGGCGCCGAGCCGGCGGCGGAAGAAACAGCTACATCGCTCATGACCCTCAGTGCCTCGCTCTGCCCCTCCCCGCAGGGCGTCGGTGTCCCGGCGCCTTGCCAACGGCGTCAGACCTCGCCCATTGAGTCCCGGCGACGCGCTGCGGAAACTGCAAGTTTTCCGGGGTAAAGTAATAAGGCAGGCACCATTGCAGATTGGTTAATGGTCCGGCCTCGGCCGGATCTGAAAGCCGCGATTTTCGCCTTATTTTCCAGTGAAATAGCGACCGTCAGCAACGCGCGTCGCAGCGCGAGGATGCTGCAACCGATACAGGCGTTCCGGCGCGGGAACCGCCGTCACGGCAATCCAGCCGCCCTGCTGATTCACGCAACGCGGCCAAGCTTTCGCCAGAACATCTTTATTCGGGACTCTCGCGACCGGCGGCGTCAACGAATATGGCGTGATGTCGGCGGCAAATTTCACGACATTGAAAGGCTTGCCGCTGCCGTCAAAAATCGGATTGCAACTTGCCTGTATCCAGACTTCGCGGCCGCTTTTGGCAAAGCGCGACCCCAGCGGGCAATAAGAGCGATTCCCCCAAGTCGATCCGGCGCATCCAAGTTCGCCCCCGGACTTTACTCCGGGAGCGAATTGTCAGCCTCAAGGGGCAATAACGGTACTTTGCCGGCAGAAAATAGGAGCCGCGCTCTAGAATTCTTCCCAGTTCGCGCTCGGACCGGCAGGCTTGGCCACCGCGGCGCCGCGTCCCGCACCGCTCATGACTTTGCGCTGCACGACAGGCTTTGCGGCGGCGGCCGGCTTCGGCTTCATCCTCTCGACGACTGGCGCCGCAGCGGCCGCGGCCGGCGCTGCAGTCTGAACACGCCTGGCGACGGCCGGCGCGTCGTTGAGCCGGAAGGCGCCCATGCGTTCGTTCATGTTTGCCGCCTGATGTTCGAGCGCTTTCGCGGTCGCCGCATTCTCTTCCACAAGCGCGGAATTCTGCTGCGTGACCTCGTCGACCTGGCCGAGCGCCTTGTTGACCTGGTCAATGCCGGTGGACTGCTCGATGCTCGCGGTTGCGATATCGGAGACGATCCCCGCGACCTTCTTGATCGACTCGACGATGCCGGACAGCGATGCCCCCGCCTTATTGACAAGGTCGACGCCTTCCTGGACCTGAGCCGAAGAGCTGGTGATCAAGTCCTTGATGTCTTTCGCCGCCTGCGATGAGCGTTGCGCCAGACTGCGCACTTCCGAGGCAACCACGGCGAAGCCGCGGCCCGCCTCTCCGGCGCGCGCGGCTTCCACCGCCGCGTTCAGCGCCAGCAGATTGGTCTGCCGGGCGATCTCGTCGATCACCGTAATGATGTCGGCGATCTTCTTCGATGATTCATCGATGCGCGACATGGCATGAACCGCCTCGGCGACAACCTGGCCGCTGTGATCCGCGGTCTCGCGGGTTTCGCCGGCGAATTGGCTGGCCAATTTCGCCTGGTCCGCGTTCTTTTTGACGGTGACGGACATCTCTTCCATCGAGGCCGAGGTCTGCTCGAGGCTTGCCGCCTGTTCTTCGGTCCGCTGCGAAAGGTCCGTCGTGCTCGCCGAGATTTCGGACGCCGCGCTTGCCACTTCCTGCCCAGCGCGCTTGATCTCGGAGATCGCCGCGCCGACCCGCTCGGCGGTCGTATTCGCGCTGTCCTTCAGCATCGCGAAGGTGCCTTCGTACTCGCCGCGGATGCGGCGCGTCAGGTCGCCGTCGGCAAGAGCGCCGAGCATTCCGGCGAGGTCCTCCAGTGCGGCCGAGATATTTTCGCACAGCGTATTGATCGCGGTGCCGACATTGAGAATCAGCCCCGACTTGCCATCGAGGGCGACACGTTGCGAGAAATCGCCCCTGACCGCGGCCTGGACGATGCTGCCCACCGCCGCCTCGAACTCGCCGGTCAGCCGCGTCATCGCGGCGTCCCGCTCGCTCGTCATTTGGCGCTCCTGCTCGGATTGGGCGGCGGCTTCGCGCTGCGCCTTTTCGGCAGCCTTGATCTTGAAGCCCTCGACGGCCGAGGCAATGGCGCCGATCTCATCCTTGCGCCCAAGTCCGGGCAGAACGACGCCGAAATCGCCATCGGCAAGCTTCCGCATGGCCGCGCTGAGCTTGTGCAGCGGCTTGATGACGCGGAGCGAAACCAGCAGCACCATGCCGACCACAAAGGCGATCGCGCCGCCCATCAATCCGAGTTGGATAGTGAGGTCACGCCCTGCATTCGCATATTGCCCGGCGGCACGCGCCTTCGCGGCGTCAAGCGCGGCGTTCGCGATACCCTCGAAGGTGGACATCCGCGCCACGGTGAGCGGCGTCCATTCTTCTATGGTCAAGTTCGGCTTCTGCCCGGCGACCAGCGCTTTGAGAGCATTGGTGCGCATCCCGATATAACCGGGATCGAAGTAATCGTGCTCGACCTTTTGCACAGCCTCGCCGTACTGCTGCGGCAGCGGCAGACCCTTCGCGACCTGCTCGATATGCGCCCATGTGGTGGCGACTTTGCTGACATTGCCGAGGTAATCGTCCCAGGCGGTGGACGGCAGCGGCTTTCCGGCCAGCGTGTTGGAAATGACGACCGAGGACTCGCCGGCCGCATTACGGGCAATCCAGGCAAGGTCCTTCAATTCCATCAGCTGGTCGATGTAGGAATCCTGCAACTTCATCGATACTGTCAGGCTGTCTGACAATTTATCGACCAGAGCCAGAAGCTCGTCATACTGCTTCAGCGCCGCGTCCGCCATTCCTGCCGGCCGCGCCGATTTCGGCTGCGCAAAGGCTGCGACGCTCGCTTGATGCAGCGCCGCAAGCTGCGCCGTCTGTTGCGCCAGCTCCGCGACCATATCGTGTTGGCCGGGCAGATCGAGTTGCCGCAGCATTTCGACGGCCGACTTCAGCGCCGGCATTTCTGCGGCGCGGGCCTCTTGCATCATCGGAAGCATCTGCGTTTTCGGATTGTCGGTCAGGAGGTCGCGATAAGTATTGGCGCGATCCACACGCAAATTATGAAGAGCGGTGAAAAGATCGGCCGATGCCTGCGTTGCCGACTCGGCCCGGCTCGCCTCGCGCATCCGGCTCCAGGAGTCCGACAGGCTCAGTGACAGGAGCGCGATCACCGCGACGCCGCACAGCGCAATGGCCGTCTGCAGAAGCGTGCTGATAGTCAATCGGTTAAGCATGGCTGGTCCCTTGGATCGGCGATGGCTCGTTATACGGCAGTGGCGAAGCCCGGCTGGGCACTTGAAAGCAATGAGGCCTGCGCTACGCCGCCTCGTTCATGCTGTTGACGGAAAGAAGATTCGGAAGATCGATCAGCGCGATCATGGCGTCGTCCACAGTCACGATTCCGGAGAGGAAATCGAGCCGCGCCGACTGCACCACGCGAGGCACCGGCTGAATCTGCGTTGCGTCGAGCGAAACGATGTCAAGCACGCGATCGGCCAAAAGGCCGATCAGTTTCGATCCGATCTGCACGATGATGACGATGTGAAGCGGCGTCGCCTCGGTCATGCCCTGACTGAACCGGCAGCGCAAATCGACGATCGGCACGATGACGCCGCGCAGATTGAGCACGCCGCGCACGTAGTCGGGCTGCTTGGGCAGATGCGTGATCGCCGTCCAGCCCTTGATTTCGCGGACCGCCATGATGTCGACGCCGTATTGGTCGTCGCCGATGGCAAAGCTGATGAATTGCGACGAGGCCGCCTGGGCGTCGCCGATGTCGGCAAGGCCATGCTCGCCGGACAAAGTCGTGGCGTTACTCATGTCACTCGGCGTCCCCCCGGCGCGCGCCGGCAATGCCATTTACGGAATTTCGCGGCGCGGTTGACCCCGGACAAGAGCGGCATGCGCGCCGTACTTCAAATTGTTGCAATGGCATAAATAGCCCATACACAATTTCCGATCAGTTAAGACCGCAACAAAGGCGGCCGCGGGAAAAGCCGCTGAAAATGTAACCGTCGGTTTTGTTGTTGAGCTTCCTATCCATGCACGTGTAGATGACGCATGGCGCGGCGAGGCCGCAATGCGAAAGCCGCGTCCGAAAGCGCCTGCTGTCCGCGAAGCCGTCAACTGGCACCGAAGGCGTCACCGACGCGCGTTGCGCTACGTGTCGTTTCGCAACAACACGTTGATATCGTCAAGCAGACCCCGCGCCGTGCTTGCGCGTCCGGTAAGCACCTGCGCGCGACGGCACATGCAGCGAACGGCGATGTCGTCAGATGACGAACGGATAATGTGGGGGCGCTGCGAGATTCTCGCCTCTGGCGATCAACGCCGCCGACAATCCGGTTCGGTCGTGGATGGCATGCCGCGTGCAATGGCGAGCCGCGCTGAGAGCCGCGAGCCGCAACATGCCGATCAATCATGTCGACCAACCCTGCCGCGGCACGGTCACGCAGCTCCTTTGGATCTGCGAAGCCGGACACACAGCTTCTGGCGCTTTCTTGAAACTCATCCCGCCACGTTATCCCCAGCGGGAAGGTCGTTCATCCCACTGTCATAGTTGTCTAATAACTTAGACAACTATGACAGGTAGGGATTTGCGCCGATCCCGATTTGAGTTTGCCAGAGACGATCTTTGGACGAGAGGCGGAAGATCCGTCACCGGGTTGTCCGCAGATTTCGGTATCCGCGCTTCCCGGTAGGCAGGCGCCAAGCCCACGGTTTTCGTCCACGGTTTTATTTGCGTGATCGCAAGTCCGGCTACGCAATCGACGACACATCAACAATGCACGATGCAAATAACGGGAGTCCGATGATGAAACTGAAAATTCGCTGGCTCGGCAGTGCGGCGGCAGTGCTCGCTGCCGCAACCCTGACCACCCTTATGATTTCCTCGCGTCCCGCCGTTGCCGAAGACTGCCCCGGCGATGGCGGCACGGTGCGGCTCGGCGTCGAGCCGTTCGATACCGCGCCGCGCCTGACGCCGATCTATGAGAAGATCGGCGCCATGATCAGTGAAAAGCTCGGCTGCCCGGTCCGGGTCTATGTCGCCACCAATTACAATGCCGAGATCGAGGCAATGCGCAACGACAAGCTCGAAATCGGCGAATTCGGCCCGCTCGGCTATGTGCTCGCGCATCAGGTCGCCAAGGCCGAAGCCGTTGCCGCCTTCAGTAACAGCGAAGGCAAGCCCGACACCTATTGGGCGAGCCTCGTGACTCCGCCCAATTCCGGCATCAAGACGGTCTTGGAGATCAAAGGCCACACTTTTGCATTCTCCGATCCGGCTTCGACCTCCGGTCATCTCTTTCCGGCTTACGGGCTGCGCAAAGGCGGCGTCGATCCTGAAAAGGATATCAAAGCGATTTATGCCGGCAGCCATACCGCTTCATTCGAAGCGCTCTATAACCACAAGGTCGATGCCGGCGAGCTCAACAGCGAGCAGCTCGAATCCGCCACCCAACGCGGCCATTACAAAGACGGCGACCTCGTCTTCCTGTGGAAGTCCGATCCGATCCCGACCGATCCGATCACTGTTCGCGGCAACCTGCCCGACGCCTTCAAGAAGCGGCTGACCGGGATCCTCCAGAATCTCGACCTGTCGTCGATCAACGAAGCCGATCGCAAGGTCATGGGCATGCACGGCACTCGCTTCGTGCCGCAGACCGACGGCGCCTATAACGGCATTCGCGACCTGGTGAAGACTCTCAATATCGACCTCGCCAAGCTGAGCTGACGGTTCAGGAACGCCAACATGCTGCGCGTCAGTTCGCTTTCGGTGCGCTATCCAAACGGGCGGCTCGTCCTCGACGGCTTGAACTTGCAGGTCGAACCGGGCGAGCTCGTCGTGGTTCTCGGCGGCAATGGCAGCGGCAAAACAACGCTGCTGCATTCGATCGCCCGCCTGCTCCGCCCGGTCGCAGGCGAGATCTGGCTCGGCGACACCGATCTTTGCAAGCTCGAAGGCGAACAGTTGCGGCGGGCGCGGCTTGAACTGGCGATGATCTCGCAGCATCCAAGCCTGATCCGCCGCTCGAGCGTGTTGACCAATGTGGCGACCGGCACGCTCGGTCGCCACTACACTTGGCAGACCGCTTTCGGCGGCCTGCCGCGCCACGAGTTGGATGCGGCCCGCGATCATCTGGCGCAAGTCGGCCTCGAACATCTTGCCGCGCAGCGCGCCGGAACCTTATCCGGCGGCCAGAAACAGCGCGTCGCCATTGCACGCGCGCTCGCACAGCGGCCGCGCGTCGTATTGGCCGACGAACCGGTCGCGAGCCTCGATCCGGAAGCTTCGGAAGAAATCATGCGGCTTTTGCAAAACCTGGCACAGTCGGCGAAACTTGCCGTGCTCTGCGTGCTGCACCAGATCGACTTGGCCTATGGCTATGCCGACCGTGTGGTCGGCGTCCGCGCCGGGCGCCTTGAGTTCGATCTGCCGCGCGCGCAGGTGTCGCGCGACAGCGTGCAGCGCCTTTATGTCAGGGAAGCGGCGTGAGCGTCGACGTAAGCGCAGACGCCGCACGCGTCGGCACCCTGCCCGTCTCTTCCGCCGCGCGTTCCTGGGGCGGCGCGATCACCGTCGCGGTCCGCTGCGTGCTGACCTTGCTCGGCATCGCCATCGCTGTGCAGACCTTCATTGTCGTCGAGGCGCGGCCGAGTGACCTGATTACCGGCATCCACGGCATGGCCGATCTTATTCGCCGCGCCGTGCCGCCTGACTTTTCCAAACTGCCGTCGGCGGTGTGGCCGACGATCCAGACCGTCGACATTGCGCTGTTCGGCACGCTGGTCGGCGTCGTGCTGGCCGTCCCGCTCGCCGTTCTCGCCGCTTCCAACATCACGCCATCGCGCTTTGCCTATTATGGAGCGCGCGGAACCATCGGTCTCGCCCGCGCGGTGCCCGATCTGGTTTGGGCGCTGTTGTTCGTCACGGCGGTCGGCCTCGGGCCGTTTCCCGGAGGCCTCGCACTCGGCGTACACTCCGTCGGCATGCTTGGCCGGCTGTTCGCCGAGACCATCGAACAGATGGATATGGCGCCGATTCACGCGCTGGAACTGACCGGCGCGCGGCGGATTCAGGTTTTCACCCACGGCATCGTGCCGACGATCCTGCCCGCGCTTCTCGGCATCAGCCTCTATCGTCTCGACGAGAACATCCGCTCGTCCCTGGTGCTCGGCTTTGTCGGCGCCGGCGGCATCGGCTTTGAGCTCCTGACAGCGATGAACCTGTTCCAATATCAGGAAGTGTCGCTGCTGCTGATCATTATCTTCGTCATCGTGCTCGGCGCCGAGCGGATGTCGGCGGCGTTGCGCGAGCGCCTGGCCTGAAAAAATCCGCGCCGGATATCCGGCCGGAGTCAGGCTTCCGCGGAGACTTTCGCCGCTTCGCGACGGCGGCGCGCAATCCGGGTGCTGGTGCGGATGGCACGAATGAGCCGACGGACGCCGCCGTCCGGCCGCCCGACGTTTCTGATGACGATGTCGGGCGAAAACAGCTGCTCGACTTGCGCCGACCGTTCGAGACGCCGGGCAATATCGCCGTCGCTCGTGCGCTGCCGCGACGCCAAGCGCGACTGCAATACCTGCTCCGGCGCCGTGATCTCAACCACCGTGACGGAGGCATAGCGCCGCCGCGCGGCCTCGATGATCGTCCGCGACACGTTGCAGACTACGGTGCGGCCGGCGCGAATATCGTGATCGATCGCAACCGGGATTCCATAGTCGTGGCCGTGCGCCTGCCACCACAGCGCATAGGCCCCCTCGCTTGCGGCCCGCGCGAAGCCGGCCCCATCGACGGAGTCATGGTCTTCCGTGTCCGACGTCGGCCGCGTCACCACGCGCCGCGGAAACACCACGGCGGGATCATAAGCGCAGGCGGCGCGGGCGCCCTTGAGCAGCGTGTCTTTGCCGGCTCCGCTCGGCCCAACCACGAGAACAAGACGCCCGGGGCCGAGTGCGCCGGAATTCGGTGGAGCAACCAGATGCGTCTTGCCGGGCCGATTCACGCCACGCGCCTTCCATTTTGCCAGACCGTGCGCACCATCGGCACGTCGTGGGCGACGCGCACATGGATGAGATCCGCGCGTTTGCCGGCGGCGATTTGGCCGCGATCGTCGAGGCCGACGGCGACTGCAGGGGTCTTCGAAACGGTGCGCACTGCGGCGGCGAGATCGATGTTCGGAGCGCGCTGCGGCAGCGTCAACGCCGCCATCAAAAGACTTGCCGGCACGTAATCCGAAGACAGCACGTCGAGCACGCCGCGCTGCGCCAAGTCCGCGGTCGCGACGTTGCCGGCGTGCGAGCCGCCGCGCACCAGATTGGGCGCGCCCATCAAAACGCAAATGCCGGCGGCGTGAAGCTTTTCCGCCGCCTCGATCGTGGTCGGAAATTCCGCGATGGCGACGCCGTCGCCGACCGCCTGCGCGACATGTTCGAGCGTGGTGTCGTCGTGGCTCGCCAGCGGGGTACGATGCTCGCGGGCGAGCGCGACGATCCTTGCGTAATTGTCGGCGGCGTAGGCCGCCTGATATTCAAAGCGCTTGGCGAAGAGAACGTCGAGCTCGGCATCGGACAAATTGCCCTTGCCGCGGTAATAGTCGCGCAGCTTGCTTTCGTCGCGGAACTGCCGTTGGCCCGGCGTATGATCCATCAACGAGGCGAGCTTGACGTCGGCGCGGCCGATCAATGCCGCGGCCTCCTCGACCACGTTCGGCATCGGCACTTCGCAGCGCAGATGCAGGAAGTGATCGACGCGCAGCAGATCGGCATCGCGCGCCTCGCCGATCGCCCGCGCCAGAATCTCGGCTTGGCCGTCGACATCCTCGGCGCCCTCCTCGCGCCAGACCCGCAGCGAATCGAGCACGGTGGTGATGCCGCTCGTGGCGAGCTGGCCGTCGAAAGAGACCACCGCCGCCACCGGGTTCCAATAGACCTTGGGCCGCGGCGAATAATGCGCCTCGAGATGGTCGGTGTGCAGTTCGACAAGGCCGGGCAGCAGCAGGTCGCCGCCCAGATCGTCGCCGCGCTCCGGCGCCGATCCTTCGCCGACCTCGGCAATCGTTCCGCCGGACACCGCAAGCCAGCCGCGCTCGATCACCCGATCGGCAAGGACGATCTTGGCATTGCTCAGAACGAAGTCACTTTGATCCGGCATTCTTACGCTCGATTGTCCTTACGCGGCGGCGGCAAATTGCGCCACCTCGACGATGCGGTCGGCGATGGCATCGCGGACTTGTTCGTCATGGACCACGGCGACAATGGCGGTGCCGCGACGCTTCTTCTCCTGGATCAAGTCCTGAACCACGGCGCGGTTGTCGGCGTCCAGCGACGCCGTCGGCTCGTCGAGCAAAAGGATCGGCAGGTCCGGCAGGAAGCCGCGCGCGATATTCACGCGCTGCTGCTCGCCGCCGGAAAACGTCGCCGGTGGCAGCTGCAGCAGCGCGTCGCGAATGCTGAGCCGATGCAGCAGCGCGGCGGCCTTGGCATGCGCACTTTCGCGCGGCACGCCGTTGACGATCAGCGGCTCGGCGACAACGTCGATGGTCGGCACCCGCGGTACCGCGCGCAGGAACTGGCTGACATAGCCGATGGTGGTGTTGCGCAGCGCCAGCATCTGGCGCGGGCTCGCTTTGGCGACGTTGAAACTCCCCATGCCGTCCTGCACCAGAATCTTCCCCTGCTCGCAGCGGTAATTGCCGAAGATCATTTTCAGGATCGACGATTTGCCGGCACCGGAGGGACCGGCCAGCACGATGCATTCGCCGGCGCGCACCGAGAAAGTCACGCCTGCAACCACGGCAAGCCGCACGCCGCCCTGCAGGTGCATGGTGAAGTTCTTGGCCACATCGCGAAGCTCAAGGGCGGGTGTCATGTTGGTCACGGGCGTTTCTCAAGGCTGCAAGATCGACGAAACCAGCAACTGGGTGTAGGGCTCGCGCGGATCGTCCAGGACCTGGTCGGTCAGGCCCGACTCGATCACCTCGCCACCCTTCATCACCATGATGCGATGAGATAACAAACGTGCGACGGCGAGATCATGGGTCACGATCACTGCCGAAAGTTTCAGCACGGCGACCAGGTTGCGCAAAAGGTCGAGGAGCCGGGCCTGGACCGAGACATCGAGGCCGCCGGTCGGCTCGTCCATCAGCACCAGCCGGGGCTGGGTGACAAGATTACGGGCGATCTGCAGGCGCTGTCGCATACCGCCCGAATAGGTTGCGGGCCGGTCGTCGATGCGCGCGGTATCGATCTCGACGCGCGAGAGCCAGTCGGTCGCGGCCTGGCGGATCTCGCCATAGTGCCGCCGGCCGACCGCCATCAGCCGCTCGCCGACATTGGCGCCGCCGGACACCGCCATGCGCAATCCGAGCGCCGGATCCTGGTGCACGAAGCCCCAATCGGTGCGGGCCAGGAAACGCCGTTCCGCTTCGCCAAGCGCGCCGAGATCACGCGTGACGCCGTCCCGCATCCGATAAAACACCCTGCCCGCGTCCGCCTCGGTCTGCATCGACAACAGCCGCAGCAGCGTCGACTTGCCCGAACCGGACTCGCCGACCACGGCAATAACCTCGCCCTCATGAAGCTCGAACGACACACCGCGGCAAGCGATCTGTCGGCCGAACGATTTGGCCAGGCCTTCGGCGATCAACAGGGGATGGGAGACGTCCACGGCCGCGTTCATGGCGTTTGCACCCCGGCCTTTGCCGCGCCGGCCGGTTGCCCGCCGGCTTTGCCGTGATCGCCGCGACGGCCCTCGCAATAATCGGTGTCCGAGCACACGAACATCCGGCTGCCGCGGTCGTCGGTGACGATTTCGTCGAGATACGAGTCCTTTGCGCCGCACAGCGCGCAGGTGCCGTCGTGGCGATAGCGCTCGAACGGATGGTCGTCGAAATCGAGCGATACGACGCGGGTATGCGGCGGGATCGCATAGATCCGCTTCTCGCGGCCGGCGCCGAACAATTGCAGCGCCGCGCAGTCGTCCATCTTCGGATTGTCGAATTTCGGCGTCGGCGAAGGGTCCATCACATAACGGCCGTCGACCTTGACCGGATAGGCATAGGTCGTCGCAATGTGGCCGTGGCGCGCGATGTCCTCATAGAGCTTCACATGCATCAGCCCATATTCGGCGAGCGCGTGCATGCGGCGCGTTTCGGTCTCGCGCGGCTCGAGATAGCGCAGCGGATCGGGGATCGGCACTTGAAACACCAGAATCTGGTTTTCGGTCAGCGGCGTCTCCGGAATGCGATGACGGGTCTGGATGACGGTCGCCTCGCGCGTTTCGGTGGTCGTCGCGACACCCGCGGTCTTCTGGAAGAATTTGCGGATCGAGACCGCATTGGTGGTGTCGTCGGCGCCCTGATCGATCACTTTGAGAACATCGTGCGGACCGAGGACCGCGGCGGTGACCTGCACGCCGCCGGTGCCCCAGCCATAAGGCATCGGCATTTCGCGGCTGGCGAACGGCACCTGATAGCCGGGGATCGCGACCGCCTTGAGGATCGCCCGGCGGATCATCCGCTTGGTCTGCTCGTCGAGATAAGCAAAATTATAGGTCGGCGCGTGTTGTGGCGCGTTCATTCCGCCGCCTCCCGCATTTGATCCGTCGATGTCGATTCGGCGAACTCCGCGCGCAGCCGGCGGATCAGGCCAAGCTCGGCCTGAAAATCGACGTGATGCGGCAGCTTCAAATGCTCGACAAAGCCGGTCGCCTGCACATTGTCGGAATGCGACAGCACGAATTCCTCGTCCTGCGCCGGTCCTTTGGCCTCTTCGCCGAGATCCCGCGCGCGCAGGGCGCGATCGACCAGGGCCATGGCCATGACCTTGCGCTCGCAATGGCCGAAGCCAAGCCCATAGCCGCGGGTGAAGCGCGGCGGCTCGGTCGCGGTGCCGCGAAACTGGTTGACCATCTGGCATTCGGTGACGGTGATGCGGCCGAGCGGCACGGCAAAGCCGATTTCCTCCGGCGCGAATTCCACCTCGACCTCGCCGAGCCTGATCTCACCGGCAAAAGGATGATTGCGGCCGTAGCCGCGCTGGGTCGAATAGCCGAGCGCCAACAGGAAGCCCTCGTCGCCGCGCGCCAGATTCTGCAGGCGCAGATCGCGATCCGCCGGAAAGCGCAGCGGGTCCTGCGTCAGATCGCCGACCGGTTCGTCATCGGTAGCCTGCGGCGAGCGCTCGATCAGATCGTCGGCCGCGAGCAGGTCGGTGGCGCGCGGCATTTTCGGCAAGCTCGAATCGGCCGAGGCCGGCACATCGGCCGCGCCCGCCTCGGACTGCGTCTCGAGAAGCCGATGGGTGTAATCGAAGGTCGGCCCCAACACCTGGCCGCCCGGAATGTCCTTGAATGTCGAGGAAATCCGCCGGCTCACGATCATCGCATCGGTATCGATCGCCTCGCTATTGCCAAAGCGCGGCAGGGTGGCGCGAAAGGCACGCAGCAGGAAAATGGCCTCGATCAAATCGCCGCGCGCCTGCTTGATCGCCAGAGCGGCAAGCTCGCGATCGTAGAGCGAGCCCTCGTTCATCACCCGGTCGACACCGAGCGTGAGCTGCTGCTCGATCTGTTCCAGCGACAGTTCCGGCACCGCAGGATCGCCGCGCCGCTCCTGCGCCAAAAGCCGGTGCGCGTTCTCGATGGCGCGTTCGCCGCCCTTGACCGCTACATACATGTCGCGCCCTCTCCCGATGCGCCCGCATCCGCCAGCCGGACCGAGCGCGGCAGCGCGGCAATTTCGTTCGCCGAAGCCAGGATGAGATCGACCCCGCGCGGAAACAGGCAACGATTGGCGGTGAGCCGCGGCACGATGTCAGCGGGCAAAGGCGCCGCGCGAAAGCTCTGGCGGGTCTTGATCCCCGGCCCTTCCAGGATCAGCTCGGGTCCGGCGTGAAACGAATCAACGCGCAGCACGATCGTGGTCGAACGATCGGGATAATCGGCGTTGCCGAGACTGAAACTGTCGAACGACGGCAACGCCTGAGGGTCCGCGGCAAAGGCAAAGCTTGCCGCTTGCGGATCCTCGACAATCCGGGTGCCGCAATGAAAGCGCAGCCAGGACGCAACCTCCGGCGACGCGCGCAGCGGCGCATCGAGCCAGACCGGCGTATCCTGATCGCATAGCGTCAAGGCAATGGCCGCGACCGCCGGCGAAAGCGGCAGCGGCGGCATCATATCCGCGACGATGGCGCGCACCATTCCCGGCCGCGACGTCGCCTCAAGCACGGTGCGAAACGCCGCCTGCGCCGATCGCACCGGATCGGCAAAGCCCGCGCCGATCATGCGCCGTCCTCCCCGCGCACCAATGTGAAGAAGTCGACCTTGGTGGCCGCGACCTGCCGCGCGCGCACATCGCGCCGCGCTTCAAGACGCGCGCGAAGCGGCGCGATGACCTTGCTCTCGATCGCGGCGGCAACGGCTTGCGTCTGTACCAGCGCGTCGCAGAGCGCAATCAGCCGCGCTTTGACGCGGTCGCGGCCGAGCACATAGCCGAACCCCATTTCGCCGCTGGCAAGCCGCACCACAGCGCGCGACACGGTCGCCTCGCCGAGATTGAAGCGCGCGCCGTCGCCGCCGACGCGGCCGCGAATCATGACAAGACCGTTTTCCGGCGTGCGCAGGTCGTCATGCGCCGGCAGCGGTTCGAGCCGCTCGAGAAGACCGGCGATCTCGGCTGTCGCACTCTCGGCAAGCACCGCCATCGCCGCGCGACGCTTCTTTTGCATTTCATCCAAGGATACGATCCTCGCGTCTCGGCAAAAACCCGGCGAAAAATCTTGCCGTGTCTAGTTGTCTATGTTACTAGACAACTATGAGACTGTCTAGCGCCCGATGATGAAACCTTGCTGACATTGTCGTGACAGCCGCTCTGACGTGACCACGGTACTCGAGATGACACGCCGCGCCGCCAACGTGATGAAACCCGCCGAGCCGAAGCCCGCGACCGGCGGGGTCGCGCTGTGGCGGCGCATCGCCGACGCGCTCGAACAATCGATCATCCAGGGAGCTTTCAAGGCCGGAACCAAGCTGCCCGCAGAGACCGAGATCGCCGAGCGGTTCGGCGTCAATCGCCACACCGTGCGGCGCGCCATCGCGGCGCTGACGGAACGCGGGCTGGTGCGCGCGGAGCGCGGCAGCGGCACCTATGTCGAAGCCGATCGCATCGCCTATCCGATTCGCCGCCGCACCCGGTTTTCCGAGATCGTCGAGGGCGCCGGACATGCCGTCGGCGGACGTCTCGTGGCAAGCCATATCGAAAAGGCCGACGGCGACATCGCCAAGCGCCTGAAAATCAAATCGGGCACGCCGGTGATCCGGATGGAACGCGTGCGCCAGGCCGACGGCGTCCCCATCGTCGCCTCGACGACCTGGCTGCCGGCCGATCGCTTTCCCAATGCGGCGCGCGTTTACACTATGTCGTCGAGTTCGATAACCCGGATGCTGGCGAATTTCGGCGTGCGCGATTACACCCGCCAGAGCACGCGCGTCACCGCGGCAATCGCCGAGGCGGCGGATGCCGAGAGCTTGAAACTGGCGCTCGGCCGTCCCTTATTGGTGGTGGAAAGCATCGACGCCGATACCGACGGCATGCCCATTCTGACAACGCGCTCGCGCTTTGCATCCGATCGCGTCGCCCTGGTGCTGGAAACATGACTTAGTGCTGGAAACATGAAAAAGACTTTGTCCGAACAGCCGCTCATCGATCCGACCGCCGAGGTGCGCGACTGCACGTTCGGCCGCTATACCGATATCGGCGCGCGCACGGTGCTTCTGGAAACCGAAGTCGGCGACTATTCCTACATCGTCAACGACAGCAATGTCGCCTATACCAAATTCGGTAAGTTCTGTTCGGTCGCGGCGATGACGCGAATCAATCCCGGCAATCATCCGATGCATCGCGCCAGCCAGGCGCATTTCACCTACCGCGCCGCGAGTTATTTTCCCGGTGAGGCCGATGACGCCGAGTTCTTCGCGTGGCGGCGCGCGCATCGCGTCGTCATCGGCAACGACGTGTGGATCGGGCACGGCGCCGTCGTGCTGCCGGGCAGGACGGTGGGTGATGGCGCGGTGATCGCCGCAGGCGCGATCGTCACCAAGGATGTTGCGCCCTATACTATCGTTGCCGGTAATCCGGCGCGCGTCATTCGTCCGCGCTTTCCGAGCCATATCGCGGCGCGCATGGAACGGCTCGCCTGGTGGCACTGGTCACATGAACGTCTTCGCCTGGCGCTACCCGAGTTCCGGCGCTTGAGCGCCGAAGAGTTTCTCGAGCGCTACGAGACCGCGGAGAAGCCCTCCGAGGTCGAAGTCGCACATCATTGAGCATGAACTGAGCAAAGCATGGACATTCGGATTACCGGCGCAAAGGTTCTGACGGACGGCGCGCTGGAGAACGCCAGCATTCACATCGACGACGGCGTCATCGCCGCGGTCGGATCGGATCGCGGCGCATCGCGCAGCATCGATGGCTCCGACCTGATCGCGCTTCCGGGCATTGTCGATATCCACGGCGACGCCTTCGAGCGGCAGATGATGCCGCGGCCTGGAGTCGATTTCGCGCTCGATATCGCGCTGCCGGAAACCGACCGGCAGGTGATCGCCAATGGCATTACGACGATCTTCCATTGCGTCACCTGGTCGTGGGAGCCCGGCCTGCGCGGACCGGAAAATGCGCGCAATCTGCTCGCGGCGATCGACACGCTGCAGCCGCGGCTGGCGGCGGATACGCGTTACCACTTGCGCTTCGAAACTTTCAATTTCGACGCCGAGCCCGAAGCGCGCGATTGGCTCGACGAGGGAAAGATCGATGCGCTCGCCTTCAACGATCACATGCTCAAGCCCGATTACGCCATCCGGCCGCCGTCCAAAGTCGGCACCATGATCGACCGGACCGGGCTGAGCCGCGAGGATTTCTTCAAGCTCGTGGACTCGCTGCAAAGCCGTGCCGGCGAGGTACCGGATTTGATCACACGCATGGCCGAGAGCGCGAATGCCGCCGGCATCCCGATGCTGTCGCATGACGATACGTCGCCTGAACAGCGGCAATGGTTTCGCGCGCTCGGCTGCCGCGTCTGCGAATTCCCGGTGAATATGGAGACCGCGCAGGACGCCGCGGCTAACGGCGATCAAATCGTGTTCGGTTCGCCCAATATCGTGCGCGGCAAGAGCCATATCGGCTGGGTCAATGCCCGCGATATGGTGGCGCGCGGCCTGTGCTCGATCCTGGCGTCCGATTATTTCTATCCTGCACCGCTGGTGGCCGCCTTCCGGCTGACAGAGGCAAACCTATTGCCGCTCGCCAAAGCCTGGGAGCTTGTCAGCGGCAACCCGGCCCGCGCGATGAACCTCGATGATCGCGGCAGCATCGCGCCGGACCAACGCGCCGATCTGATCTTGGTCGATGCCTCGGTGCCGGAGCGGCCGCGCGTCGTCGCGGTTCTAGTCGCCGGGAAAATCGTCCACATCACCGAACCGCAGCGGCTTTCTTCTTAACCGCTGCGCTATACGCCGAGATAACGGTGCTGAATATCCGGCGCGGCCGCCAAGGCTTGCGAGCTTCCGTTCCACACCACGCGCCCGCGCTCGATGATGTAATGCCGGTCGGCGATGCGCAGCAGCGCGTCGACATTTTTGTCGATGACAAGGATCGACTGTCCGCCGGCGCGTAGCCTCTGCAGGCAGCGCCAGATCTCGTCGCGGATAGCCGGCGCCAAGCCTTCAGTCGCTTCATCGAGGATCAGAAGCCGCGGATTGGTCATCAGTGCGCGGCCGATCGCCAGCATCTGCTGTTCGCCGCCGGAGAGCAGGTTCGCCATGCTGCGCGCGCGCTCGGCGAGCCGTGGAAACAGCGCGCAGACTTTCTCCAGCGTCCAGGGATCGCGCAGGCCGCAACGGTTAGCCGCCGTCGCAATCAGATTCTCGCGCGTCGTCAGATTAGGGAAGACTTGCCGGCCCTCGGGGACAAGGCCGATGCCGAGCTTGGCGACGCGATAGGCCGGCAGTGTTCGGATGTCCGCGCCGCCAAAGCGGATCGCGCCCGCGGCCGCCGGCGTCAGCCCCATGATCGAGCGCACCGTCGTGGTCTTGCCCATGCCGTTGCGGCCGAGCAGCGACACCATCTCGCCATTGCCGAGCGCCAGCGAGACGCCGAACAGCACGCGGCTCAAGCCGTAACTGGTCTCGACTCCGGCCAGTTCAAGCAGCGGAGCGGCGGATGCCTCAGCCATGGCCGCCCCCTCCTCCGCTTTCGCCGAGATAGGCTTGACGCACGAGCGGATCGGCGCGGATCGCCGCCGGGCCGCCGGATGCAATGATGCGGCCATAGACCAGCACGCTGATGCGATCGGCCAGCGCAAAGACCGCATCCATGTCGTGCTCGATCAGGAGAATGGTCACGCCGCCCTTGAGCTTGCGCAGAATCTCGATCAGCCGCGCCGACTCGTCCGGCCCCATACCGGCCATCGGCTCGTCGAGCAGCAGCATGCGCGGCGTGGTCGCAAGCGCCATCGCGATCTCGAGCTGGCGGCGCTCGCCGTGGCTGAGATCGGCAACCAGCACATCGGCGCGTTCGGCGAGGCCGACCCCGGCCAGCGCCACGCGCGCCGGCTCGCGCAATTCACCGTCGTCGCGCGCATTGCGCCAGAACCGGAACGAGTGGCCGGCATGCGCCTGAACCGCAAGGGCGGCATTGTCGAGTGCGGTGAAATCGGGAAACAGCGACGTGATCTGGAATGAGCGCGCCAGACCGATGGCGCTGCGGCGATAGACCGGCAATGCCGTGATGTCTTGGCCGTCGAAGCGGATATTGCCGCCGTCGGGGATGATCTCACCGGTCAACTGGCCGATCAACGTCGTCTTGCCGGCGCCGTTCGGGCCGATAATGGCGTGCAACTCGCCGCGCGGCAGTTGCAGCGACACGCGATCGGAAGCGACAACGCCGCCGAAGCGCTTGGTGAGATCCTGGACTTCGAGCAGAGCGTCAGTCACGGCGCGCTTTCCCGAGCAATCCGTCGATACCGCCATGGACATAGATGGCGACGATCAGCAGCAGCGGTCCGATGATCAGATTGGGGTAATCGGTTGCCCGCGTCAGCAACTCCTCAAGCACCAGGAAGGTCATGGCGCCGATCAACGGCCCGAATGCCGCCCGCATGCCGCCGAGCACGGCCATGACGATCAGATCGCCCGACCGCGTCCAACCCATCATCGCCGGGCTGATGTAATTGGTGTGATTGGCAAGCAAGGCACCGGCAAGCCCGCACATCGCGCCGGCAATGACGAAGCACGCGAGCTTGTAGCGAAAGGTCGGAAAGCCGATGGCGCGCATGCGCCGCTCGTTGGAGCGCGCGCCCTGGATGACCAGGCCGAAGCGCGAGTTGACGATGCGCCAGACCAGATAGATGCTCGCCATGAGGAGCGCAAAGCACAGATAGTAGAATACGGTCTTGTTGCCGATGTCGATGAGCCCGTCGAACTGGCTGTTGCGATAGATGGTCAAGCCGTCGTCGCCGCCGTAACGATCGAGCCCGATCGCGACGTAATAGATCATCTGCGCGAAGGCAAGCGTGATCATGATGAAATAGACCCCGCGCGTGCGCAGGCTCAAGGCGCCGACCACGAGCGCATACAACGCGGATGCCGCGATGGCGACCGGCCACTGCACGAAGCCGGAGGGTATTCCTTCTTTGGCCAGAATGCCGACGGCATAGCCACCGATGCCGAGATAGGCGGCGTGGCCGAAACTCACCATGCCGCCATAGCCCATGATCAGGTTGAGGCTCAGCGCCGCCAAAGCCAGGATCATGATGCGCGCGAACAGCGTCATGGCGAAGGTGTCGCCGGTCAGCGCCGCATAAACCGGCACCAGCGCGAGCAACAGCACGACAGCGACGTTCACCGCCGCGCGCGGCGTCAGCAATTGCCTCATCGCGTCGCTGCCGGAAACAGGCCCGCCGGCCGCACGATCAGGACCAGCGCCATGAGCAGATAGATCGACATCGACGACAGCGCGCGGCCGAGGCTTGAAGCTGCGGCCTCATTCAAGTAGGCGTGCAGCAGATCGGGCAGGAACGCGCGCCCGATCGTATCGACAATGCCGACCAGCATCGCCGCGACGAAGGCGCCGCGGATCGACCCGATGCCGCCGATGGTGACGACGACGAAAGCGGCGATCAGGATGTTCTCGCCCATGCCGATCTGCACGGTGAGGATCGGCGCCTGCATCAGGCCGGCGAATCCGGCGAGCGCGGCACCGAGGCCGAACACCAGCGTGTAAAGCAGCTTGATATTGATGCCGAGCGCGCCGACCATTTCGCGATTGGAGGCGCCGGCGCGGATCAGCATGCCGAGCCGGCTTCGCATCACCAGCATGTAGAGCGCGGCGCCGACCGCCAGCGTGACGCCGATAATGACCAGACGGTAGACCGGATAGTAAAGGCCCGGCAGCAGCTGCACCGCGCGGAGCATTTCGCTCGGCAGCGACAGCGTGAGGCCGGCCGGTCCCCAGATCAGCCGCACCAACTCGTTGAAAAACAAGAGCAGGCCGAAGGTCGCGAGCACGTGATCGAGATGGTCGCGGCCGTAGAGCCGGCGGATGGCGATGACTTCGAGCGCCATGCCCACGATCAACGTCGCGATCAGCGCCAGGATCGCGCCAAGCACGAAACTGTCGGTCCAGTCGGCGAACGTGGCGGCGAAATAAGCGCCGATCATGTACAGCGAGCCATGCGCCAGGTTGACCAGATCCATGATGCCGAAGATCAGCGTCAGGCCCGCGGCCAAGAGAAACAGCAGCATTCCGAGCTGAATGCCGTTGAGCAATTGTTCGGTGAAATAGAGCATGCCGCTATCGTCATATCCGTTGGCGCGCCGTCGAATCCACGTCTTCCTTTGCGGCCCGGCAAAAGACGGGGAATGGCCGGACACAGCGTGACAGTCCTGGCGTGACAGTCCTGGCGTGACAGTCCTGGCGTGACAGTCTTGAAGCCGCTATGTCCGGCACTGACGATTGTGGACGAGTTTCGCCGCTAAATCAAAAGCGGCTCACTTCATCGGACATTTGTCGTGGAATTTGTCCTGATCGTTGCTGACGATAGTCGCCACCGTGTGCAGCGAATAGCTGCCGTCGGCGTTCTTTACCGCATCCTGCAGATAGAAATTCTGGATCGGGATGTGGTTGTTGCCGAACTTGAACGGGCCGCGCACCGATTTGAAATCGGCCTTTTCCATCTCCTTGCGCATGCCTTCCTTGTTGCTGAGATCGCCTTTGACCGCGGTGATGGCGCTGTCGATCAATCCGACCGCGTCGTAGGTCTGCGCGCCGTAGAACGACGGCGTGGCATGGTATTTCGCCCTATAGTCGGCGACGAATTTCTTGTTGGCGTCATTGGGCAGATCGGCGACCCATTCCTGCGCGCCCGGCACGCCGACGGCGAGATCCTTCAGCCGCGGCAGCGACAGGTCGTCGACGGTGAAGGCGGTGTAGAGCGGGATCTGGCCCTTCAGGCCGGATTGCGCATATTGCGTGACGAATTGCACGCCGGCGCCGCCCGGATAGAAGGCAAAGATGGCGTCGGGCTTGGCCTCGCGCGCCTTCGACAATTCGGCGGAGAAGTCGAGCTGGTCGGGCCAGCGCGTCAGTTCCTGGCCGACGATTTTTCCTTTGAAAGTCGATTGCACGCCGGCCAGCATGTCCTTGCCGGCGGCATAGTTCGGCCCGATCAGGAAGGCGGTCTTGACGCCCTTCTGGTTCATGTAGAGGCCGACCGCGGCCGGCGTCTGGTCATTGTTCCAGGAGGTCGAGAACACATAGGGCGAGCACAATTCGCCGGCGAGCTGCGAAGCGCCGGCATTGGTGATGACCGTCATGGTCTTGGAATCGACGAGCGGCTTCAGCGACGCCAGCATCACGTTCGACCAGATATAGCCGACGATGAAATCGACGTGGTCGGATTCGATCAGCTCCTGCGTCTTCTGCACGCCGACTTCCGGCTTGATCTGATCGTCTTCATAGATGACTTCGACCGGCAGCCCGCCGAGCTTGCGGCCGTGACGATCGAGCGCGAGCTCGAAGGAATTCTTCATGTCGTTGCCGATGGCGGCGGCCGGACCGCTGAAGGTCGAAATGAAGCCGATCTTCACCGTTTTGTTCTGCGCCGGCGCCGGCTGGGCCGCGAGCGCGAGCAACGCCGCCGAAAGCGCGGCTGTTTTCCAAGCCTGCTGTCGAAACCCCGTGGCGCGCCGGTGAATTGAAGCTTGCGAGATGGTTGTCATGGCCTTCCCCTCCGATTTCCCCGCGGAATGATAATGATGTTCCTCGGCGTCACAGTCGAGCGCGACGACGTCTCGCCATGCGCTTTCGCTTTGCAGATATGTTCCGCGATATGCACTATAATACATATCGGCGCATGATCAACATGCGGCAATTTGCGTTGCTTATAGGCCGTCCAAAGCGCAATCGCGTACCGCCGGCTCCCGCGGCCATGGCGGTTTCGGCAATATATGTCCGACCGCTGTGCAGACCCGAATGCTGCTCGCCCGGCGTTGTCGCAGCAAAATCAATGCATCACTAGGCAGTCGATCGTTACTCGGTCAAATGCAATTTCGGCACGCATACATACCAAGCCTGTCATAAGTCTTGCCAAGCCTGTCATAAGTCTTGCCAAGCCTGTCATAAGTCTTGGCGAAGTTCCCGCCGTGCACGAGCCTGTCTTGCCACGAGACGTCGCGCTGTTCGCGCAGTCTTTTCGAAAGCGCTCGATGTCTCTGTAAGCGTGCGGCCTGCCGAGCGCAGGCAATCCATCAGCCGTCGAACGACCGGAGCCTCAGCCTGGCTACTGAGATAAGCCATGACGATCGGCGACGGCCCAGCGATCACGGGCAGGTTAAGCGACCGCAAAACGCCCAAATCGGAGAAATATTCGGCAATGTCGGCCGACAATACCGAGAGCATGTCATGTTGATTGAGCAGGCAGACATTGGTCGGAATAGACGACGATTCCGTGAGACATCGCTGGGGTCGTCCGCCGTGTCGCCGGAAAATAGTCTCGAGACCGGCGCGCATCGGCGTGCCTGCGGCGGGCACGATCCATTCCTGTTGCAGGACAAGCGGCCAATCGACCCTGCGCATCCGCGCCAACGGATGCTGCGGACCGCAGATGATCCTGGTCGGCGGATCGTAAAGCGCCTCGACAACGGTATCGCGCGGCAAAGTGGGCGTGCCGATCCGCGCGACAATTAAATCGATCCTTCGCTCGCTCAGCTTTGCGACCAGTTCCTCGATCGGCTCCTCCCTGACCGAAACAACAATCTCCGGTCTCGCCTTGCGCAGCAGGCTCAGGGCACGCGGCACCAACGCATAGCAGGCCCCCACTCCCGCTCCGATCATCGCCGACCCGGCCAATCCTTTGCCGATTGCATCCAATTCGTCCTGAGCGCGCTCAAGCTCACCGACGAAGCTCGCCGCGCGCCGCAGGAGCGCGCGCCCGGCAGGCGTCGGATGCAGGGTGCGCCCGGCGCGCTCAAACAAGGCGACGCCGAGATCCTCCGCCAAAATTCGCAGCATGCGTGAGGCTGCGGGTTGCGAAAGGTTGACCTCGCGGGCCGCCGCACTGAGGGTCGAAGCGCGATGAAACGCCGCGAGCAATTCAAGTTGAGACAATCGAACGCGACGACGAAACGCCCTTGTGCCTTTGCGACGCATCGTCGTCGTATAACATGACGTTTTTGATATGTACAATTGCGAACATATGATTTGTTTCGACAGATGGATTTGTATGAGTATAGGCTGATGGCGGCCGTTCGGCCCGCAGTCATGATGTTCGTCGGAAAGCGCGGAAATGTCCCGGCCACTCGGATTCGTCGTCAAACATAATCTATGGACCTCGGAACAAATAAAGCTTGCAGCCGAGCTCCCTCGCCGCGTGACTGCGGAAAAGCTCAAGCTGGTGCGTCTGGCCTGGGCCGACAGCCACGGCGCCTCCCGCGCGAAAACGGTCACCGCGCCGGTCTTCGTCGATGCACTCGAGAACGGCTACAACATCAACGTTGCGACCAGCACTCTGGACTCCGCTGGCGCGCGCGTTTTCTCGTCATTCGTCAGCGGCGGCGGCATGGGGCTCGACGAAATGACGGGTTCGCCGAACCTGATCATCGTCCCCGATCCCGCCACCTTCCGCGTGCTGCCCTGGGAGCCGGAAATCGGCTGGGTCCTTTGCGATGAGTATTTCGTCAACGGAAAGTCGTTCCATTTTTCGCCGCGTCAGCTCCTGCGCCGTCAATTGGACGGCATTGCGCAGCGCGGGATGCGCTACAGGATCGGATTGGAAGTCGAGTGGTATCTGCTGCGCACGGCGGAAGAGAACCTGTCGGCGGAAAATATCGGCGCGCCCGGCATGCGTGGTCGTCCCATCAAGACTGCGCCGGCGGAGCCCGGCTATTCGTATCATTCAGAAACGAATTTCGATCTGATCCAGGCGCCCATCAATGCGCTGGCATCTGCTTACGAAGCTCTGCAGCTGCCGCTGCGGTCGCTGGAAAACGAATGGGGGCCTGGGCAGGTCGAATGCACATTCGCACCGCAAGATGCGCTGACAGCAGCGGATAATTTCGTCCTGTTCCGCACGGCGACGCGGCAGATATGCCGCCGCCTCGGCTATTTCGCGACCTTCATGTGCCGGCCGGCCCAGAAGGGCTACTATTCAAGCGGCTGGCATCTGCATCAATCGCTCGTCGACGCCGAGACCGGGCGCAATCTCTTCACCCCGGAAAGCCCCGAGCAACCGCTCTCGCCGCTCGGCATGCGATTCCTTGGCGGTCTTCTGAAACATGCCGTCGCCGCGACTGTTTTCGGCGTTCCCACCGTCAACGGTTATCGCCGATTTCGCCCCAACTCCCTTGCGCCCGATCGCGTTGTCTGGGGTTTGGACCATCGCGGTGTCCTGCTGCGCGTGCTGGGAGATATCGGAAGCGCGGCCAGCCGCATTGAAAATCGGCTCGGCGAGCCCGCCGCCAATCCTTATCTCTACATCATGTCGCAATTGGTCACCGGTCTGGACGGCTTGGACAATACGTACGAGTTTGGTCCGCCGGAACGAGATCCTTACACCACCGAGCGGCCGAAACTGCCCAAGACGCTGCTCGATGCATTGGACGCCCTGCAGGCTGAGCCGCTTTTTCGCCGGAGCTTGGGAGACGTCTTCGTCGAATATTATCTGAAGCTGAAACGCACCGAAGCCGGACGCTTTCTCGATTTTCTCAAGACCCGACAGATCGAGGCCACCGGCGACGAAACGACCGAGTGGGAACAGAACGAGTATTTCGACTTCTTTTGAAGTTGTCTCGTCGACGAGCCCGCGCCTGCGAGGAAACAGCAGACATGACGATCATCGAGAAAGTCCATACACCGGGGCCGATCGGGCCCGTACAGCCGGTCTTCGATTGGGAAGAACTCGTGCAAGAGGACCGCGTCAACCGGCTGATTTATACCGAACCGGCAATTTTTGACGCCGAGATGCGGCACATATTCGGCGGCACCTGGGCCTACCTCGCGCACGAGAGTCAGATTCCCAACAACAATGACTTCATCACCGGCAAGCTGGGCGTACGGCCGCTCATCATCGTGCGCGACACGGACGGCGTGATCCGGGCGCTCTACAACCGCTGCACGCATCGCGGCACCACGCTGTGCCGGTGGGACCGCGGCTCTACAAAGTCATTCCAGTGTCCCTACCACGGCTGGAATTTCCTCAATACCGGTAAATTGCGCGGCGTACCGTGGCCGGAAGGTTATAGCTCCGAGATCCGCGACGCACGATTCAATCTCGCGCAGGTGCCGCGCGTGGAATCGTACCGGGGCTTTATTTTCGGCACGCTCAACATGAAGGCGCCACCGCTCACGGACTTTCTCGGTCCGATCAGGAAGCCCATCGACGAATGGCTGGATCGCAATCCCGGCGGCCGGGTCGTCGTCTGCGAAGCCAACAGATTCAAGTACAAAGGAAACTGGAAGCTGGCGTACGACAACTCGGGCGACGGCTATCACGTCGTATTCTCGCATCGCTCCTTGCTGGAGACCGAAAATCGATTCCGCGACGAAGAAACCGACAAGGGCATGGCCTATTACAGGGACAAGCCTGATGATCGGCCAATGTATATCCAGTACATGGGTCACGGCCATCACTTCAAGGACAAGCGGCCGAACCTGGAAAAGCGTGCCGGCGGCTTATGGGCGATCGAGTCGCTGCATCCCGGAATGGAGCATGTGAGCGAAAGCTTGCGTGGCAGATTCGGCGAGCGCGCCGAAACCATTCTCGATCTGGCCGGGTCCGAGCCGGTCAACATCAACGTATTTCCAAACCTGTCGCTCCTCGGAAACCACATCCAGGTCATCGAGCCGGTCTCGGTCACCGAGACGAACGTTATTTGGTACGGGACGATGATCGAGGACGCCGACGGGTCGCTCGGCGACGAGGTTCTCAACAGCATCAACACGGTAAGAATGCGGACCCAGGAGGGTTTTCCCAATTTCGGAGAGGTCGATGACGTCACCAATTTCGAGCAGATCCAGCGCGGGCTGAATTGCTTCGAGGATGAGTGGATTTACATGAATCGGGGCCTGGGAATTCCGGGCCGCATCCGAACGCTCGCGGACGGCACAATCGTCGGGCCGGCGACCGACGAATTGTTTATGCGCGAATACATCAAAGAATGGAAACGTCTGATGCAGACCGCTCCGGACCTGAGCATATCCCGGGAGCCGTGACATGAATGCGCCCGGCACAGTCACACAAAACGTCCCCGATCCGTCGCGCGTCTCCTATTATATGACGGATGCGTTCTATGCCGAATTGGTCGGCGATTTTGCGGACTGGCAGCATGACGACCTCGCCGAAACGGATTCCGGCATCCGCGATTTCTACCGCCAATATCTTGAGCGCGAGGCGCGCCTGCTCGATCAGCTTCGGTACGAGGAATGGCTGCGGCTGTTCGCTCCGGAATGTGTCTATTGGGTGCCGGCGACGCCAAATGGCGGAGATCCACGGCGCGAAGTCGCAGTCATGTTCGACGATCGGCGTCGGCTCGAAGACCGTGTCTACCGGTTGCGCACCGGCTATGCCTGGTCGCAGGCGCCGTCTTCGCGCACCTCCCGCCTCGTCGCCAATGTCGAAGTTTTTCGCGGCAATCGCGATGACATACGCATGGTCCGATCCAATTTTGTCATCAACGAGTTTTGGGACGATCAGATCCGCCGGCTCGCCGGCTGGACGGGCTATCGCTTCGCTCACCACAAGGCGGGATGGTTGATCTCGGCGAAACAGGTCAACCTGCTCGACTGCGATCAATGTCTGCGCAATCCGAGCATTGTTCTGTGAGGCGGGATCGCGCGCCGCTGTGCGGCGAAGCTCGATGAAGGAAGATGCGGTGGACGTCGCCGTAGAAATCTACACGGTCCGCTATTGCCCGTATTGTCGCGCCGCCAAGGAGCTGCTCGCCCGGAAGGGCATTCGCTTCACGGAAATAGACATCGCCGCGAATTGGGAGCGCCGCGACGAAATGATAGAACGGGCGGGAGGGCAAGCGACCGTACCACAGGTTTTTATTCACGGCGTACACATCGGGGACGGGTCCGACCTCGCCCGTCTCGACGGCGATGGCGCGCTCGATGCCTTGCTGAAGCCCGCCGGATGAAATCCGCGCGTAACCGGAGGCTCCAACCGCGCGAACTATTGCGAACGCGGAGCTCTCTCGCTCGCCGGCGCGCCTAATAAGTCTCGACGTGAAAGCGACCCTCATTGCGCATGCGGACGCGGCAGTCTTGCCAGGACCGCGCTTGCCCGCCGCAGATCGCCGCGAAGCTCGCCTCGACCCCCGCCTCCATCCCGCGCAGCCCGCAAACATAGACATGCGTGGTGTCGCGCTGCAGCAGCGCCGCGAGATCGGCGGCCCGCGCGCGCATGCGATCCTGAACGTATTCCTTGGGTCTATCGGCTAGGCGCGAAAACACCAGTTCCTGATCCAGCAACGTCATGGGCACCTTCTGCAGCGGACCGAAATAGGGAAGCTCCTTCGGATTGCGCGCGCCGAAGAAAAGATAGAGCTTGCCCTTGGCATTCGGCTGGGTGCGGCGGCGGCGCTCGGTAAAGCCGCGGAACGGCGCCGATCCCGTACCGGTGCAAATCATCACAATGTCGGCCTGCGGATCGTCGGGCATCAGGAAGGTCGAGCCGAACGGTCCGACGATCTGCACTTTCGCGCCTTGCTTGAGATCGCAGACATAGTTGGAGGCGAGCCCGCGAAAAACGCTCCCGTCAGCACGCGTCTCGACCACACGCTTGACGGTGAGCGCCAGATTATTGGTGTTGGGCCGCTCGCCGTCGCGCGGGCTCGCGACCGAGTAGAGCCGCATCTTGTGCGGCCGGCCCTGCGCATCGGTCCCCGGAACGATGATGCCGATGCTCTGGCCTTCCAGCACGGGAAAGGCAGTCGCGCCCAGGTCGAGAATGATGTGACGAATATCGGCGCTGGCATCTTCTGCCGTCAGCCGGAAATTGCCGGTGACCGTGGCATCCGCCGGATTGTTGCGGCCGAAGAGATTCACCCGCGGGGCGCTGGCCGAGGCCGGCGCGCGCATCCGGCCTTGCGCGCCCTGATGCGCCTCTTCGAGCAGCGCGGCGATTTCCTGATCGATCGCCTCGACCGTCCCCTGGATGTTGGCGTCGTCGGCTTCGGCGAGCGCCTCGGGCAGTTCGGTCCAGGAAAACTGATCTTCCAGCGAAAACGGCGTCTCCACGGCGACGAAATGATTGATCGAGCCGGTCGGACAGGGCGACACGCAGGCCATGCAGAAATTACACGTCGCGGCATCGACGACATAATTGTTGGCATCGTGCGTGACGGCGCCGGTCGGGCACGTGGCCTCGCACGTGTTGCAGCGGATACAGACCGCCGGATCGATCAGATGCTGGCGCACCGTCACCGTCATTACGCAGCCTTTCCGCTCGCTCCGCCGGTCGCGCTTTCCTCACGGAGCTTGAAACGCTGGATCTTCCCGGTCGCGGTCTTTGGCAATTCCGTCCGGAACTCGATCCAGCGCGGATATTTCCACAAACCCGCCGAAGCCTTCACGTGCATTTTGAGCGATTCAATCAGCGTCTCGTCTGCGACGCATCCGGGCTTGAGCACCACATAGGCTTTCGGCTTGACGAGCTTGTCGTCGTCGGTCTCGCCGATGACCGCGGCCTCCAGCACCGCGTCGTGCGAGGCCAGCGCCGCCTCGACTTCGAACGGCGAAACCCAAATGCCGCTGACCTTGAACATATCATCGGTGCGCCCGCAATATCGGTAATAGCCTTCGGCGTCGCGCACATATTTGTCGCCGGTATAGGTCCAATCTCCGGCGAAAGTGCGCCGGCTCTTGCGGCGCTGGTTCCAATAACCTTCGGCGGCGGAAGGTCCACGAACCACCAGTTCGCCGATCGCGTCGATGCCGAGCTCGCGTCCGTCTTCATCGACGATCTTGGCATCATAGCCCGGCACCGGCTTTCCCGACGTGCCGTAGCGAACATCGTCCGGCCGGTTGCTCAGGAAGATGTGGAGCATCTCGGTCGAGCCGATGCCGTCGAGAATATCCGCGCCGACGGTCTCTTTCCACCGCCGGCCGAGTTCGCTGGGCAGCGCTTCACCGGCCGAGACGCATTGGCGCAGCCGATCGGAGCCGGCACCGCGGCCGATCTCCTGATGCGCCAGCATGGCGGCATAGAGCGTCGGCACGCCATAGAAGATCGTCGGCCGCTCGCGCTTCATCAGGGCGAATACGGCCTCCGGCGTCGGACGATCCGGCAGCAGAACAGTCGTCGCGCCGACCGACATCGGAAACGACATGGCATTGCCGAGCCCGTAAGCGAAGAACAGCTTGGCCGCGGAAAACACGATGTCGCTCTCGCGGATGCCGAGAACCTGATGCGCATAAAGCTGGGCGGTCGCCATCAGGCTCGAATGCACGTGTTTCACCCCCTTGGGCTCGCCGGTCGAACCCGAGGAATAAAGCCAGAAGGCAACTTCATCGGAGACCGTCGGCGCTGCCGCGGGCTCGGCCGGGTCGCAGGCGACAAATTCTCCGAAAGAAATGCTGTCGCGCACGCCGCTTTGCGCCGCTGCGGAAGCCTCACCCGCCACGATGACCGAGCGCAGAGACCGCAATCCGTCCAAGATCGGGGCGACCACCTTCAACAACGGCGCCGAGACGATGAGCGCTTCGGCGCGGCTGTCCTCGAGCATGAATCCGTATTGCTCGGCAGTCAGCAGCGTGTTGAGCGGAATGCAGATCACACCGGCCCGGACCGCGCCCCAAAATGCAACGGGAAAATCGACGGTGTCGTGCATCAGCAAGGCGATGCGCGATTCCTGCTTCAAGCCGAGGCCGCGCAGCGCCGCGGCAAAGCACAGCGTCTGCTGCTGCAGTTCCTCGTAGGTGAGACTGCGCGTGCCGTCGCGAAACGCGACCTTGTCGCCCAGGCCGCGCGCCACATTGGCGTCGACGAAATCCGCAACTGCGTTGTACGGGCGGCGCTGCGCAAAATCCTCAATCGGCATGCGTGATGTCCTCCCCAAGATCTCACAAGACATTTTATGTCGCCGGCACCGGACGCCATCGTCTTGCAGTCCCCTCCCGGCATCCCAGGCGGCGGACCGGCGCCGTCCGGGCCGGCGATGCTTGATATGCATTATAATGCGTATAGGCGGCCCTTGGCTATGAGAAATAATGCATATACAGGCGAACCGCCGGCGAAGCTCGCTGCGAAGAAGCCGCCGTAGTCCATTGCGAAGACTGGAAAAGCCGATCCGGGAGTGGCGTCGGGGACGGCACCGGCGCCCTATAAGCTATCGAAATATTCCCGGTGTTCCCATGCGCCGACGTCAGCCTCGTCGGCTTGGCCATCCTTCCGGCACCGCGCGATCTCGGCGTCTTTGAGCCGTGCGTAATAGTCGACAAAGCCGTCGCCCAAACCAGCGCGGAAGCAGGCGTCCTGGCGCAGCGCCGCAAGTGCCTCTTCAAGGCTCGCCGGCAGGGCTTCGGCCGAGATCCGGTACGGCGCATCGGCAGACGCTCCCGGATCGAGCCCGCGGGCGATGCCGTCGAGGCCGGCGTGGATTTGCGACGCCATGTAGAGATACGGATTGGCCAGCGGCTCGCCGCAGCGGTTTTCCAGATGGGTTCCGGGATCGCCGGCCTCCCCCATCACTCGTATCATGACCCCGCGATTATCTTGCGCCCACACCGCCTGGACCGGCGCCATCGTATTGGCGCCGCGATAGCGCTTATAGCCGTTGAGCGTCGGCGTCGAGAACACGCCCGCCGCGCGCGCATGCGCAAGGAGCCCGCCGAGAAAGCCGCGGCCGGTGGGCGACAGCACCGCTGTCTCGTCCTGCGACGCAAACGCATTGGTGCCGGTCGCGCTGTCGCGCAGCGACTGATGCAGATGCCAGCCGCTGGCGAGCGTATTGGGCAGCCGCGGCCGGCACATGAAGCTGACCAGATGGCCATGCCGGCGCGCCACTTGCTTGAGCGCGCTGCGGAACAGCACCATGGCGTCCGCCGGCGCCATGCCGATCTCCGGCGCGAAGGTGAATTCGTATTGGCTCGGGCCGAATTCGACTTCGAGCGATTGCAGCGGCAGGCCGAGCGCCGCGATGCTGTTCCGCAAGACGTCGAGAATGGGCGCAACCTGGTCGTAGCGGCCTTCGGTGAGATATTGAAAGCCGTGCGTGGTGTGGCTGACCCGCGGCGGCTCCGCCGGCCACGTCAGCGTCTCGGGCGCGAGCTGCGGGTCTTCGATCTTGAACAGATGAAACTCGACCTCGAGGCCGGCGACATATTCGAAACCAGCGGCGGCGAGCTTTGTCAGCGCGTCGCGATAAAGCTGCCGCGTCGCGATCGGCACCGTCTTGCCATTGGCAAAATAGCAATCGCACAGCACCCAGCCGGTCCTGTCGGCCCAGGGCAGGACGCGAAAGCTTTGCGGATCGGCCACCATCACGAAATTGCCGGCGCCGCCCATTTCCGGCAGGCCCATGCCGGCGCCGGCTTCAAACACCGGAAACACCGTGCGATGCGACATGTCCTTGGCGAACAAGGTGCTCGTCATCGCCACGCCGGAGCGGAGCGCGCGCACCGCCTCGGACGCCACCAGCGTCTTGCCGCGCAGAATGCCGTGCTGATCGGGAAACGAAAAACGGACCAGTTCCAGATTTTGCTGACTGATCGCCTTTTCGACGTCGGCAGCCCCGCGCGCCTGGGCGTCGTTCCACAGGCCGTGCCGGTCGACAAAGTTCAGGGCAAGCGAACGGCGCATCCGCGACGACATTCTGATCCGGTGCCCCTGCCTGCGCCCCTGCCTACTGAACCTCAGCTCACATTCGCCCAGCTCGCGGCGCTGCGTTTGCTGGCGTCGGTCCGCTGCCAATAGCCCTGCCAGTCCTCGGTCGGACCGATGCCGTCGATCGCCGCGGGGCCGGTCACCGTTTTAGCCGAAGCGGCGTCAAAGATCATCGGCGGCTTGTCGCCCTTCTCCAGCGCATCGAGCGCTTGCCGCAACAGCCGGCGGTAGGCGGCGATCGCCTTGTCGGATTGGCCGAGATGTTCTTGCGTCCGATCGGCGATCGCACCCATGGATTCGCAGGCCCATTGGTCGTGCACATTGATGTCGGCGCCCATCCCGGTATAGGTGTCGTGCTCCTGCTCGTGCGGATCGTAGCCGTAATTGTTGCTCTTGTTCTTGCGCGGAATGTAGTCCGGCAATTCGTAGAGATCGAGCCGCTGCCGGCGCATCTCGTCCTTGTTCACCGGCGCACCGAAGCTCGTGAAGATCGCGTACCAATAATGTTTGCTGTCGTCGATCGGCACATGCCATTGCGTGATCGTCATCTCGCGGCTCATCGGGATGATGAACGCATTGGGAAACATCAGATTGGTCACGCGCACATGGGTGCTCTTGGCGCTGATCTCGCGCAGCGTCAGGATGCGCAGCCCGAAATCGGTCGGCTCGACTTCGATGCGCGGCCGCGGAAACTCGCGCATGATCCTGGTCATCGGCATTTCGGAGTCGATCGAGGTATCGCGGAACAGTTTGCCGTAGCCTTGCTTTGGGTCCTCGTCGTGGAAGAAGCGATGCAGGAACGAGGTGTGCGCCGGATCGATGCCGACTTCGAGTGATTGCAGCCAATTGCACTCGATCATGCCCTTGAAGGCGAAGGTGTGCGTGCCGGGCGCGACAAAGCAATCGAAATGCGGGAATTCCGGCGGCGCGCCCTCGCCCATATAGGCAAACAAAATGCCGTTGCGCTCGACCACCGGATAAGCCTTGTGCCGGATGTTACGGCACAGATTGCTGCCGTCCGGCTCGGCCGGCGTCTCCAGGCATTTGCCTTCGGTGTCGAACAGCCAGCCGTGAAAGGCGCAGCGCAAACCGCCAGCTTCAAGGCGGCCATAGGTCAGGTCCGTGCCGCGATGCGGACAGCCGCGGCCAAGCAGACCGTAGCGGCCCTTGTCGTCGCGGTAGAGCACCAGGTCTTCGCCGAGAAGCCTGATCGCCTTGATCGGCCTCTCGCCATTGAGCTCGTCGACCAAAGCCGCCGGTTGCCAATAACGGCGCAGCAATTTTCCCGCCGGCCTGTCGGCGCCGGTCCGGGTGATGCGATCGTTCTGTTCTGCGCTGAGCACGGCGAGCCTCCAAAATTCCGCTTCACCCGCGAAGCCGGGACAGCTATGTTCGCTGACCGAACATGTGTTCGCAAATTAGACCAGATCGCAAAATGCCTGGCAAGCGCGGGAGCTTTTGCAGATGCCGGCCGTCAACAGATCCACGTCCGAGCGGGCGCTGGTCGACGCTTCGGGGCCCGAATTCCTCGAGGCGCTCGCGCGCGGACTGCGCGTCATCGAGGCTTTCAACCAGGACCGCCGCCGCCTCACGCTGAGCGACGTCGCAAAGCTGGTCGACCTGCCGCGCGCCTCGGTGCGCCGCACGCTGCACACCCTCGTCCAGCTTGGCTATGCCGAGATGGACGACCGGGTGTTTCGTCTGCGCCCGCGCGTGCTCAATCTCGCCCGCGCCTATCTGCAATCCAACGCGGTGACCGACATCGTGCAGCCCGCGCTGGAGCGCCTCAGTGAGCAAACCGGCGAATCCTGTTCGGCCGCGGTCCTGGACGGCGAAGACGTCACCATGATCTCCCACGCTTCGCCGCAGCGCGTGATTCCGGTCAGCGCTCAGATCGGCTTCCGGCTGCCGGCCTTTGCCACGGCACTCGGCCGGGTTCTGCTCGCGGCGCTCGATGAGCGCGCGCTCGACACGTTTCTGGCGCGGCTCACGCCGGAAAAGATCACCAAGCTCACCGTCACCGACAAGGCGCAGTTGCGCAAGATCATTATCGAGGTGCGCAAATCAGGCTTCGCGCTCGCCGACCAGGAGGTCGAGATCGGCTTCCGCTCGCTCGCCATTCCACTGAAGAAGCGCGACGGGCGAGTGATCGCCGCCTTGAATATCGGCGTTCACAGCGAGCGAGCGCCGCTCAAAGCCATGCACGGCCGGTTCTTTCCAAGCCTGCAGACCTTGGCCAACGAGCTACAGCAGCAGTTGATCTAGCCGCGCCAGGGTCCCACATAATCAGGCAGAAAACGCCGGCTTCGCCCTCCCCCGCACACCAAGTCCTCGCCCGGTCGCCAAGACGGGCGCAAAAGCCCGTGAGACGAATTTCCATGGCCCAGCACCTCGAACTCGGCGTCGATACGTTCGGCGACATTACCGCAGGTCCCGACGACAAGCTCCTTCCCGCCGCGCAAGTCATCCGCAATATCGTCGACGAGGCGATCCTGGCCGATGAGATGGGGCTCGATTTCATCGGCGTCGGCGAGCATCACCGGCCGGACTTCGCGGTTTCAGCTCCCGAGGTCGTGCTCGGCGGCATCGCGACGCGGACCAGGCGCATTCATCTCGGCACGGCCGTGACCGTGCTGTCGTCCGACGATCCCATCCGGGTCTTCCAGCGCTTCTCGACGGTCAATGCGCTGTCCAACGGACGCGCCGAAGTCATTCTCGGCCGCGGCTCGTTCACCGAGTCCTTTCCGCTGTTCGGCTACGAGCTCTCCCAATACGAGGAGCTCTTCGAGGACAAGCTCGACCTGTTCGCCGCGCTGCTGTCCAACGAGCCGGTGACCTGGCAGGGCAAGACCCGCCCGCCGCTGAAAAATCAGCGCGTCTATCCGCCGATCGAGACCGGGCGGCTGAAGACCTGGATCGGCGTCGGCGGCAGTCCGGAATCCGTCGTTCGCGCCGCGCACTACGACCTGCCGCTGATGCTCGCCATTATCGGCGGCGACCCCAAGCGCTTTGCGCCCTATGTCGATCTCTATCATCGCGCCTTCGCGCAATTTGGCCGCCCCGTGCGCGAGATCGGCGTGCATTCGCCGGGCTTCGTCTGCGATACCGACGAGATGGCGCGCGAACAGCTGTTTCCGGTCTACAAGACCTTCCGCGACCGCATCGGCGCCGAGCGCGGCTGGCCGCCGATGGGCCGCGACGAATTCGTCGCCGAGATCGAGCACGGCGCGCTGTTCGTCGGCTCCCCGGAAACCGTGGCGCGCAAGATCGCCGCCACCGCCAAGGCGCTCGGCTTGTCGCGCTTCGATCTGAAATATTCCGCCGGCGCGCTGTCGCATGAAAAGATCATGCACTGCATCGAGCTTTACGGGCGCAAAGTGATCCCGATGGTGCGGGAGATGCTGGCCGAGGCCAAGGTCTAAGTCCCCACCAGGCCGAATTGCGGGCTCGACGCTTCGGCATGTGTCTTCTTCGCGATCCTTCCGCCGAGCCGCGACAGGCGGCCGGCTTCGACCGCAGCGCGCATGCTTTTCGCCATCAGCACCGGATTTTGCGCCTTCGACACCGCGGTGTTGATCAGCACCGCAGCGCAGCCGAGTTCGAGCGCCAGCGTCGCGTCGGAGGCGGTGCCGATGCCGGCGTCGAGCACCACCGGCACCGGCGAGCGCGCGCACACGAGCTCGATCAGATGCGGATTGGAAATGCCGAGTCCGGAGCCGATCGGCGAGCCGAGCGGCATGACGGCGGCGGCGCCCGCGTCGGCAAGCTTGCGGCAGGTCACCGGGTCTTCGGTGCAATAGGGCAGAACGACAAAGCCCTTCCTGACCAGCTCCGCCGTGGCGCGAACCAGCTCTTCGACATCGGGGTACAGCAGTTCGCGGTCGCCGATGACTTCGAGCTTGATCCAGTTGGTGTCGAGCGCTTCGCGCGCGAGCTCGGCGGTCAGGACCGCATCCTTCGCCGTCTGGCAGCCGGCGGTGTTGGGCAGGAATTTCACCTTGCCGCCGAGCAGGTCGATCAGGCTCTCGTCGTCGCCGGCGAGGCTGATGCGGCGGATCGAGGCGGTGACCATGGCAGTGCCGCTCGCCGCGACCGCATCGAGCATCACTTTGCGATTGGGATAGCCGGCGGTGCCGAGAAACAGCCGCGACGAAAATTCATGGCCGGAAATGATGAGAGGATCGGACATTTGTTGGCTCCTTCAGCCGCCTTTTTCAGCCGGCCTTTCAGCCGCCTTGCCGCGCGCGCACGATTTCGACGCTGTCGCCGGCGCGCAGCACGGTGGCGCGCCACGCCGCGCGCGGCACCACCGAGCCGTTGAGCGCAACCGCAATGCCGCGTTGCAATGTGTCAGCGGTTTTCTCGGCGAGCAAAGCGTCGAGCGTGCGCTCCGCGCCGAGCGGCTCGTTCTCGCCGTTCACGCGGATTGTGTCTTGCGTCATCGGCAACTCCCCTACTCGGCCGCGCGCGCCGGCAAAAACCGCTCGAGCCCGAACGGACGGATCGCCGGCTCGACAACGTCGTCGAGCATGAGCTTGGCCATGGCGTCCGCCGTCAGCGGCGCGAGCAGGATGCCGTTGCGGTGATGGCCGGTGGCGTAGAACAGGTTTTCCGCGGGCGCGCGGCCGAGGATCGGCGCATCGTCGCGGCTGCCGGGCCGATGGCCGGTCCAGATTTCGTCGACCGGCAATTCTTCGATCGCGGGGATGGCGCGCCATGCGGCTTCGAGCAATGTCAACAGGCCGCCGGCGGTGATCGTTTCATCGAAGCCCTTTTCCTCGACGGTCGCGCCAACGATCAGCCGGCCGTCGCGCCGCGGCACCAGATAGGCGCCGGGCGCCCACAAGACGTGATTGAGCAGCGGCGCCGCCGCATCCATGCGCAAGGCCAGCATCTGCCCTTTCACCGGCCGCACCGGCGGCCGCCGATCCGGCGGCAAGCCGGCAATGCCGCGCGACCATGCGCCGGCCGCAAGCACGACAAGATCGGCCGCAACACGCGTGCCGTCCTCAAGAACGATGCCGTCGGCACGCCCGTTACTGATCGAGATGTCCTTGACCGGCCGATGTTCGTGGATGGCAACGCCGGTACGTTCGGCGGCGATGCGCAGCGCCGCGGCGACCTTGCGATTGTCGACCTGATGATCCTCGCGGCTGAACACGCTGCCGGCGATCTTGCCGGCGAGATGCGGCTCGCGCGCGCGCGTCTGCGCAGCGGACAGCCATTCAAGCGGCAGACCGAGCTTCTTCTGAAAGTCCAGGCGATGCGCGGCTTCGGCCTGATCGTCCGCCGTCAGCGCCAGAACCAGCGTGCCTTCCTGGCGCAAGTCGACATCGATGCCGCTCGCCTGCAGCAATTCCTGCGCAAAGCCGGGCCAGCGCGACTGACTGTCGCGGCAGAGCGCCAGCAGCGCTTCTTCGCCGGGTTCAGCCTCGCAGCAAGCCGCCAGCATGCCGGCGGCCGCATGGCTCGCGCCCATGCCGGCTGCGCCGCGATCGAACACCGCAACCTCGGCGCGTCGCGCGAGCCGCCAGGCAATGCCAAGGCCGACAACACCGGCACCGATAATGGCAACGCGCGGCCGCTTGGCGATAACGGGAAAAGACGTGAGCTTCTCGTTCAACGCGGCTCCCTTCGCTGGCATGACCCAGACAGGTTCGACGGGTGTGATCTCAGCCGCGCATCGGCGCGGCACCCCTGGCCGATGAGATGAATATTGGGCGTTTTGGGACCGTTCCGCAAGCCCCGGAACATCAAGCCGAAATACGGCCTCCCGCTTTGGAGGCTACACGCCGCCGAGATTGATCCGCCGCCGATGCCGCAGGAAACGCGCGCAAACCAGGCCGACCGCAATGATCACGGCTGCGCCGAGGAACAGCGGCGCGCTGTTGCCGAAATGCCGGAACGCATAGCCGTAATAGATGGGCCCGATCGCCTGGCCGAAGAAGAAAAAGCAGGAATGCATCGACATCGCACTGGCACGCGCCGTCTGGCTCAGATCGGTGACATGAACCTGGATGCAATTGTGCAGCATGTAAAAGCCGATGCCGAAAAGAACGAACACGGCTGCGAGCGTGTACCACGGCATGTTCAGCGCGATCAGAATGAAGGCGAGGCAGGCGCAAGCCGCGCCGATCAGCATCATGTGCCGCTCGGTGATACGCGCGACCAGGAACGGCAGCGACAGCGAAAACAAGATCCCGCCGAGGCCGAAGGCGGCGATGACGATGCCGGCATAGGACGATCGCGTCGCGCCGCTCGCGAGCAGAAGCAGCGCGACATAGGGAAACATGCCGTGAATGGTGATGCCTTCGAAGAACACGGAACTGAAACAGACCTTGGCCCGCGGATCGGCGAAGATGCCGCGATAGCCGGCGGCGGCCGCGGCGAGATTGAACGGCTTCGGCTTGCCGACCGCGAGGCCGCGAAACGCGAAGAACGCGGCAATGACCGCGACAAGGCCGAAGCCGCCGATGGTGAGAAACACCCCGCGCCAGCCGAGCAGATCGCCGATGACGCCGGAGATCGTGGCGCCGATCAGATTGCCGGTGAGGCCGACGCCCAACAGCCGGCCGATCGCCACCTGCCGCTGCTCGACCGGCACCAGATCGCCGACGATGGCGATGCCGACCGGAAAAATGCCGCCGGCGAGCATGCCGGCAAGAATGCGCATGGCGACGAGGACGGTGAAATTGCTGGCGAAGGCGCAGATCAGCGTCGTCACCACGACGATCGCCAGGCTCAGATTCATCAGCCGCGTCTTGCCGAAGAAATCACCGGCCAGGCCCAGCACCGGCTGCATCAGCGCATAGGGAAACGTGAATGCGGTCGAGAGCAGCGCCGCCGTGCTCACGGCAATCCCGAGGTCGCTGGCGATTTTCGGCACGACCGGATCGACCGCACGCGTGAACAGCGTCGAGGCGAAGACCACCAGGCTGACGATGCGGAGAACGGGCGGAATAGCACGGACCTCAGCTGTTACGAAAAAACATCAATGGCTGTCGCGAAACCGGGGGAGCGCCGGCTAACCGCTCTTGGCCAACGCGTCGAAATGCATCAGCCGTTCGAGAAGCTCCGGCAAATCCTTGAGCGGGATCATGTTCGGACCGTCGGACGGCGCCTTGTCGGGATCCTGATGCGTCTCGATGAAGACGCCGGCGACGCCGACCGCAACGGCGGCCCGCGCCAGCACCGGAACATAACGGCGCTCGCCGCCGGACGACGTGCCCTGCCCGCCCGGCTGCTGCACCGAATGGGTGGCGTCGAAGATCACCGGCGCGCCGATCTGCTCCAGCACCGGCAGCGCCCGCATGTCGGAGACCAGCGTGTTGTAGCCGAACGACACGCCGCGCTCGGTGACCAGGACATTGGCATTGCCGGCGCCGGTGATCTTGGCGACGACATGGCTCATGTCCCACGGCGCGAGAAACTGTCCTTTTTTCACGTTGACGACGCGGCCGGTCTTCGCCGCCGCGACGAGGAGATCGGTCTGGCGGCAGAGAAAGGCCGGGATCTGCAACACGTCGGTCACGTCGGCGACCGGCGCGCATTGATCCGGCTCGTGCACGTCGGTGAGCAACGGCACGCCGAGCTTCTCGCGCAACTCGGCGAAGATCGCGAGCGACTTGTCGAGACCCATGCCGCGCGCGCTTCCTGCGCTGGTGCGGTTCGCCTTGTCGAACGAGGTCTTGTAGACGAAGCCGAGCCCGAGCTTTGCAGTGAGCTCTTTCAGCGCGCTCGCCATTTCGAAGGCGTGCGCGCGGCTTTCGAGCGCGCAGGGCCCGGCGATCAAGACGAGCGGCAGCTTATTGCCGAACTTGGCCGCGCCGACCGCAACAATGGGATTGGGTTTTGCCGTCATCATCGTCCTCGCCGGCGACCATGGGCGGCGCGCCGGTCGAGGTCAACCCGCGCCTTCGAACACGAGTGTTGCGCCACGGGCAAGATCGGGCCCGACCACAAGCGCGTTGCTCCGCTCGGAAAAGCCGATTTTTCCGGCCTGCAAGGCCGCCCGCGTCAAGGCCGTTACTTCACGGCAGAGAACGCCGTCGGCTTCAGGAACGCGCTGGTGATATTGGCGATGATCGCCCCGTCTCTCTCGCTGTCGTCGCGCGCCTTGTGCCAGGCGGGATCGGCTTGGAAGGCGCTCCACTTGGTCTCGCGCTCGGTAAGCGAGTCCCAGGCGAGCATGTAGTGCAGGTCGTGATTGCCGTCGCCGACCAGCACCGTCCAGAAGCCGGCCTGCTTGATGCCGTGCTTGTCCCAGATTTTCAGCGTGTGGTTCTCGAACCGAGCGAGCAAGGCCGGCAGCCGGCCGGGAATGCAGCGATAGATGCGCTGTTCGTAGATCATGTTGTCCTCCCGTTTTGCCGGCGTGATTTAGCGTTGCCATGCCGAGCGGCGCAAGCGTCGCTTGGCGGCGCCGGGACCGCCTCGTGCGCCGCATCGTGTCGGGTCGTTGAAGGAATTAAACCAGCCGGCTCTGCTCGACTGCGGCGCCGATGAAGGAGGAGAACAGCGGGTGCGGCGCGAAAGGTCGCGACTTTAATTCTGGATGGAATTGCACGCCGACGAACCAGGGATGGTCGGCATATTCGATGATCTCCGGCAACAGACCGTCCGGCGACATGCCGGAGAAGCGCATGCCGTGCTGGGCAAGACGGTCCTTGTACGCGGTATTGACCTCGTAGCGGTGGCGATGGCGTTCGGAAATCTCGGTCGCGTTGTAAATCTCGGAGACGCGTGAGCCGCGCTGCAACACCGCGGGATAGGCGCCGAGCCGCATCGTGCCGCCGAGATCGGAACTGATGCCGCGCTTCTGCAATTCGTTGCCCTTCATCCATTCGGTCATCAGGCCGACGACCGGCTCGGGCGTGGCGACGAATTCCGTCGAATTCGCCTCCTCGATGCCGCACAGGTTCCGCGCCGCTTCGATCACCGCCATCTGCATGCCGAAGCAGATGCCGAAATACGGCACGTCATGCTCGCGGGCGAATCGCGCCGCGCGGATCTTGCCTTCGGCGCCGCGCTGGCCGAAGCCGCCCGGCACCAGAATGCCGTCGACATGTTCGAGGAACGGCGTCGGATCTTCCTTCTCGAACACCTCGCTCTCGATCCAGTCGAGCTTGACCTTGACCTTGTTGGCGACGCCGCCGTGCGACAGCGCCTCGATCAAGGACTTATAGGCGTCCTTCATGCCGGTATATTTGCCGACAATGGCGATGGTGACGTCGCCTTCCGGATTGCGGATGCGCTCGTTGATCACGCGCCAAGTCGCAAGGTCCGGCTCCGGCGGATTGTGAATGCCGAAGGCAGCCAGCACTTCGCTGTCGAGCCCACCGGCGTGATAGGCCTCCGGCACGGCATAGATATTGTCGGCGTCGCGCGCTTCGATCACCGCGCTTTCACGCACATTGCAGAACAGCGCGAGCTTCTTGCGTTCGCTTTCCGGGATCGGCCGATCGGTACGGCACAGCAGAATGTCGGGCTGAATGCCGATGGCGCGCAATTCGCGCACCGAGTGCTGGGTCGGCTTGGTCTTGAGTTCGCCGGCGCTCGGGATGAACGGCATCAACGTCAGATGGATGTAGATCGCGTGGCCGCGCGGCACTTCGTTGCCGAACTGCCGGATGGCCTCGAAATACGGCAAGCCTTCGATGTCGCCGACCGTGCCGCCGATCTCGCACAGCACGAAATCGAAATCGTCGCTGCCGTCGCGGATGAAGTCCTTGATGGCATTGGTGACGTGGGGAATGACCTGAATGGTGGCGCCGAGATAATCGCCGCGCCGCTCTTTGGTGAGAATTTCCTGATAGATGCGGCCGGTCGTTATATTGTCCTGTTTATTCGCCGGCCGCCCGGTGAAACGCTCGTAATGGCCGAGATCGAGATCGGTTTCGGCGCCGTCGTCGGTGACGAAAACCTCGCCATGCTGATACGGCGACATCGTGCCCGGATCGACATTGAGATAGGGATCGAGCTTGCGCAGGCGGACTTTATATCCGCGCGCCTGCAGCAGCGCGCCGAGCGCCGCCGAAGCGAGACCCTTGCCAAGGGAGGACACCACGCCGCCGGTGATGAAAATGTACCGCGCCATGGGACCTAACGCTTAGCGTTCCTCTGCCGATTCGACGAGCGATTTTCCGGAATATCTGTTGCGCCTGGAACAAGGATATCGGCGGCTGTGGAAAAACATGTCGCCTCAAGGCGTTCTGCGTTTCCGCTCACCTATATGGCGGCTTTCGGGCAGCGCCGAAAGCCCGGATCTGCGATTATTTGCGGATAACCCGGCTTGAAGTGCCGGCGACCTCGTCGCGTCAGTGCGATTGCGGTACCTGCGGGCCGCTTGGCGCGGCGGGCGCACCCTGCGGTGCAGCCGGCGCATTGGGGATTCCGCCGCTCAATGTGCCCAGAAGGCCACCTTTGCCCTGATTGAGCGGCGCGGTCGCCGGTGCCTCTTGGCCCGCCGGCGCGCCGGTAATGATCGACGACGGCCTGCGGTCGTAGCTGGCGAACCAGGACAACGCGAGACTGGTGAGGAAAAAGCCCGCCGCAAGCAGCGCGGTGGTGCGGGTCAGCACGTTGGCGGTGCCCCGGCCGGTCAAGAAGCCGCTCGACGAGCTGACCAGGCCGCCGCCTTCAGACTTCTGCAGCAGCACGACGCCAACCATGGCGATCACCAGCATCAGGTGGATGACAATAACAACGCTCGCAATGCCGTGCATATCGTACCCGTTCCGGCCAAAACCCCGAAAAACCAGGGAAATCCCCTGTTCTCCGACCCGCTATATGGGAAGTTGCGGGGGTCTCTACACGATCCGGCACGACATTTCTATGGCCCTGACCTATCGGCCCTGGGCCGGCCCCTGCGGAAAGCGGTCGGCCCCCCCGAATAGTCCGGCCTCGCTTCGCGCCGTCACCCCCGGCACGCGCGCGTCCGGCTCCTTTGACGGTGCGGCGCGAAGTCTGTGCGGCGCCGTGACACGGTCTACGCCGTCACGCTGCAGCTAGTCTGCGCAGCTGTTGAGCAGCCGATTCCGGCCGGGGGACATCGTCGTGGTGCCTGCACGCGTGTTTGGCGCGAAATGCCGCGCATTGGTTTCGTCCGTGCACCGCACGACGGCTTCCCATCTGCGCCGCCGATGGGCCGGCGCCGATCGCTACGATCTCGCGGCAGGGATGCTATTCGCGACGCTGACCGTGCTCATCGCCGCGACCTTCCACGACTACGCGATCTCCAATGACGAAGAAGTGCAGCAGCACTATGGCGCCCTGATCGTCGCCTATTACGCCAGCGGCTTTGCCGATCAGGCGCTGTTCCATTTCCGCGATCTGTATCTCTATGGCGGCCTGTTCGACATCATCGCGGTCGGACTCCAGAAGCTTGTTCCACTCGACCCCTACGACGTCCGTCACCTGCTCTGCGCCTTCATCGGCATCGGCGGCGTCGGCGCGGTATGGGCGACGGCGCGCACGATCGGCGGATTCCGCGCCGGATTTCTGGCAGCGGCGGCGCTCTCGGTCTGCGGGATTTGGTACGGCACGATGTTCTCGCACACCAAGGACATTCCCTTTGCCGCGGCGATGATCGGCGCGCTGTACTTTTTGATCCGTCTTGCACGCGAACTGCCGAAGCCGCGCTGGCACCTGGTGTTGCTGTTTGGCGTACTCACCGGCTGCGCGCTGGGACTGCGGATACTCGGACTGTTCGCAATCGGTTATGCCGGTTTTGCCGTCACGGCCTGGGCACCGTTCGGCGCTGTCCGCGATTGGCGCGGCTTGCTGGCTTTCTCGTTTCGCGCCGGCATTTCGCTGCTGCCCGCCTTTGCGATCGCCTATGTGATCATGATTGCCGCATGGCCGTGGGCGGGCCTGGCACCGCTCAATCCGCTGCGTGCGCTCCACATCTTCGACAATTTCCATTACCCGATCAGCACGGTCCTGGATGGCCGCGTCTACAAGATGGCCGACGTGCCGCGTTGGTATCTACCGGCCTATGTCGGCATCAAGCTCACGCTTCTGCTTCTCATTGGAGCCGGCTTCGGCCTCGCGCATGCGATGCTGCCCAAAGCCACGGAACAAACACCCAGCAAGACGTGGCGAAAGGAAATTGCGCTTGTTGCGCTGGCGGCGTTTTTTCCCTTGATCTGCGACGTCGTCGCGCACGCGCCGGGCGACACCGGAATGCGGCAATTTCTCTTCCTCGCACCGCCAATCGCGGTTTTGGCGGGATTGGGACTCGACGGAGTATTGTGCCGTCTCCACGTTTACAATCCGCTTGCCGCGTCCGCCGGCCTCGCGATCATGGTTCTTGCCCTCGGCGCCGATGCGACGACGCTCTATCGCCTGCATCCTGACGAATACCTGTCCTACAATTCGCTTGTCGGCGGCCTCGCGGGCGCGTCCCGCCGCTATGACACCGATTACTGGGTCAATATCATGCCCGAAGCCGTGGGCGACCTCGAGCATTATCTCGACCGGAACGGCGGCGGCCACGACCGCAAGTGGCTGGCGAAGCCCTACACGGTTGCCGTCTGCGGCGAGCGGCTGCCGTTCGAAAAAAGAGCCGATGCGCGCCTGCGATGGACTCCGGATTGGAACCACGCCGACTTCTTCATTGCCCCGACGCATATGAATTGCGACCGCGCGCTCGACGGCAGAATTGTCGCCAGGGTCGAGCGGCTTGGCGTGCTGATCGGCGTGGTGAAAGACCGCCGCGTGCTGCGGAGCCCCAAACTCGCCCACAGCGGATGACCTGATCGCGCCGCGGCGCGGCGGCCGATCTGCCGTTACTTGTAGTCCTTCAGATAGGCGATCAGGTCGTCGAGGTCTTTGGGGTTGGTGAGGCCGCCGAACGGCATGCGATTGCCCTTCACCTTGATCTGCGGATTACTGATGTATTGGCGCAAATTCGCCTCGTTCCAGGTCAGATCGGCGCGCTTCATGGCGTCGGAATAGCGGAAGCCGTCGACCGAGCCTGACTTGCGGTCGAACACGCCGCGCAGCGACGGTCCGATGGCGCCCGGCTTGTCGCTGTGGCAGGCGGCGCATTGCTGGAACACCGCCTTGCCGTGATCAGCATCGGCCGCGAGCGCCGTGGTGGCGAAACCCGCGACGATGGCCGCGCCCAAGAGGCAAACAAAGGCGCAAACAAACAGAGCCCCGGGCGTGAGCCCGTTGTCCTTGATCGGCATTTTCGGTCTTCCCCCTCGCCGCGCGGAGTTTCCACGCCGCCCTTACGCTTGAACCAGCGGTCCCGGATTCTTGAGATACTTGGTGGTGATGGCGTTCGCCGACCAATAGGCCAACGCGCCGAGCGTGCCGGTCGGATTGTAGCCGTGCTGCTGCGGAAACACCGAGGCGCCCTGAACGAACAGGTTATGCGCGTCCCAGGACTGCAGATAGCGGTTGACCACGCTCGACTTCGGATCGGCCCCCATCATTGTGCCGCCGGTATTGTGGGTCGATTGATACGGCACGATGGTGAAGGTCTTGGGCCGCGGATGCATGTCGTAACGCGTCGGCTTCATCGCCTTGATGATCCCTTCGAGCTTGCTCAACAGGAACGCCGACATTTTGTACTCATTGTCGGGCGGATTGTACGAAAGCCGGATCAGCGGGCGGCCGAACGCATCTTTATAGGTCGGATCGAGGTCCATGTAGTTGTTGCGGTTGGCATAGACCGAGCCTTGCGTATTGAAGCGTGCAGCGTGGTGATACCACTTCACGGTCGCGCGCTTCCATTCCGACCCCCATTCCGGCGTACCGTGCGGCACGGTGCGCCCCGCGATCGGCGGTGCGCCTGCAGTGTTGCAGGCGATATAGCCGCCGCCGAAAAAGCCCAGCCCGCCGTGATCGAAATTCTCGCCGTTGAAGTCGTCGATGACGACGCCCATGCCGGCGGAGCCCCAATACGGGTTCATCTCCTTGTCCTCGAAAAAGGCGCCGGCGCCGGCTTCGTATTGATAGGCATAGTTCTTGCCGACCAGGCCCTTGCCGCTGGCGTGATCGTAGGGCTCGCCGATGCCGGCCAACAGCAGATGCTGCACATTGCCGAACACGAAGGACGAGAGAATGACGATGCCCGCGGGCTGTTCGTATTCCTCGCCGTTGCGCATGTCGGTGTAAGTCACGCTCACCACGCGCTTGGCCGCCTTGTCGTAGTTCAGCTTGGTGACGAAGCAGCGCGAGCGCAGTTCGAATTTCGGATCGAGCCGCAGCGCCGGCAGGATCGTGGAATTGGCCGAAGCCTTCGAATTGGTCTCGCAGGCAATGCGATTGCAATAGCCGCAATATTCGCAGGCACCGAGCGTGACGCCCTCGGGATTGGTGTAGGCTGCGCTGGCGATCGCGACCGGCGTCGGAAACGGATGATAGCCGAGGCTCTTGGCCGCTTCGGCATAGATCAGACCGGCACTGCTCGATTTGATCGGCGCGTTCGGATAGTGATCGGCGCGCGGGCCTTCGAAGACGTTGCCGCCGTCGATCTTCTTGCCGCGCAGATTGCCGGCCTGGCCGGAGGCGCCGCATGTCTTGTCGAAGCGATCGTAGAACGGCTCGAGATCGTCATAACTCACCGGCCAGTCCGCGATCGTCATGTCGTCAGGGATCGCGTTCTTGCCGTAGCGCTCGGTGAGCGCGCTGCGGATGCGGAAATCGGTCGGCAGGTTGCGCCACAGCAGGGCGCCCCAATGAATGCCGGAGCCGCCGGTGCCCTCGCCCGGCAGAAACGCGCCGATACGCCTGATCGGCAGCGCCTGCTCGTTGGGGAAATTGCGAAACGTGATCGTGTCGATGGAATTGTCCATCATGAGTTCGAGGCGCTGAGCGTATTTCACCTCGTCGCGCACCGACGGCAGGATAAAGTCTTCGCCTGGCACGCGGTCCGGGCCGCGTTCGAGGCCGACCACGTTCAATCCGGCCTTGGTCAGTTCGCGCGCCAAGATCGCGCCGGTCCAGCCGAAGCCGACCGTGACCGCATCGACGTCCTTCAATCGCGTCACCATGTCGGCCTCCCTTACGAAAAGTCCGCAATGGATTGCGGCTCGGCGACATAGCGTTTGTCGCGATACTCCTCGACGACATTGGCGTAAGTCGCGGGCAGACCCGGGAAGCCGAGCATTTTCCACGACACTTTGTTGCGATTGCCGCCATAGATCGGATCGCCGAAGAACCCTTCCATGGTCAGCGTCAGCAAACGCCCGAACAAGGCTTTGGAGCTGAAATTGGCGAATTCGGCTTTGCCTTCTTGCATCTCCTTGAGCGCTTCGGCGCGCTTGTCGGGCGCCAGCCCATCGAAATCGCGGCCGTACGTCTTGCGCGACCAGTCATTGGCCGCAGCAATGCCGGCGGAGATGAATTCGGCCGGCGTCAGGGCCAGCTGGTAGCCCTGCTCCGGCTTGCCTTTGAAGAACGGTCCCGAACGATAGGATCTGGCGCCGCCGCCCCAGGCGCTGGCGAGCTGGCGGTCGATATAAACCGCGCAGCCGCAATCGCTGCCGGAGGGCGACAGTTCATCGGCGGGGATGAAAGTGTCGACGACAGCGACGACGAACGCATGCTCGGTGTCGTTGAGATAAAGCAGCGGCTCGGGCTGCGCCGGTGGCGGAGACACTGCCGTCGCGGTACTTGCAGCAGCCTCCGCCGGTGATGGCGGTGCGGCGGTTGCGGGCGGTGACAAGCCGGCGGCGACGGCAGTTCCGGCCAAGCCTGCGCCGACAAGGAATCGGCGGCGCGGCAGCGCTTCGTCGCTCATGACGTCCTCCCCCTATATTGAGCCCGCTCGCGCAGATCGCGCGGCGGCTTTTGTGCGGTTGCAGCGACAATAGCCCGATCAAGCATTGCCGGAAATGGACATCGCCACATAGCAGCCCTACGGAGACCTGCGGCAGATCTGCGGCAGCCCTTCGGCGAAGCGGCGGCCGGGCGCGGCGAGTGGATTCACCCCTTCGCGTGCACTGCAAAAAACCACGCTCTAAGCATGGCGCGCCTTAGCGAAGGCAAACTATATTTCGAAGTACCGGTTGGCATGCCGTGGCAAAGCTGCAGCGAATGGCTTATGTTTTTGTCATCGACTCTTCGGCATGGAGCGATGGACAGCAAAATGGAAAAGCAAGGCAGAGCATTTGAGCCGCCGCGGCGGCTTGGCAACGCCACCGATGCGATCGGTTTCTGGTTCGCGGCTTTGGTCCTATGTGCAGTCTTTGCCGCTGGCGTGATCGTGTATCAGACCGGAAATTCCGATATGGTCACGGCATCGAACGAGACGTCGCCGGCGACCATGCATGGTGGCGCGCACTAGAGTTTTGATCCAATTCAATTTGAATCGGATCAAAATCCGGATTTCCTTGTGACCGTGGGACAAGCGCCCGCGATGGCGAGAAACTCGTCCGGATCGAGACTCGCGCCGCCGATCAATGCGCCGTCGACATTGTCGATTGCCAAGAGTTCCTTCGCGTTCGCCGGCTTGACCGAGCCGCCATAAAGAATGCGCACGCTCTCACCCGCTGTGCCGTAGCGCGACACCAGCCGTTCGCGGATGAATCCGTGCATGGCGCATACATCGTCCGGCGTCGGCGTCAGTCCTGTGCCGATCGCCCAGACCGGCTCATAAGCAATGGCCATTGCCTCCGTGCCGTCCGGCAGTGAGCCGTCGAGTTGTCCGGCGACGATCTCCCGGGCCCGCCCGGCATCGCGCTCGGCGCGTGTTTCCCCGACGCATACGATTGCGGCCAGTCCCGCCCGTCGTGCGGCAAGCGCCTTGGCGCGCACTTGCGCGTCGGTTTCGTGATGATCCTGCCGGCGTTCGGAATGGCCGACGATGACAAAGCTCGCCGCGGCGTCGGCCAGCATCTCGGCGGCGATGTCGCCGGTATGAGCGCCCGAAGGCTTGGCATGGCAATCCTGCCCGCCCACCGCCACGCGCGAGCCATGCGCCCGCGCCGCAAAGGCCGGGACCAGCAGGAATGGCGGGCACACCAGGACCTCGATGTGCGCGGGCAGCTTTGCCGCCCCGGCGATGATCCGGTCGAGCTTGGACGCGGCCGCCGCAAGCCCGTTCATTTTCCAGTTGCCGGCGATGAGGGGACGGCGCGTCATCTCTCTCCGAAGCCGCCTGCAGCGACAAAGTGCCAAAAGCCCTGTGACACTGAGGCGTTAGCAGACCGGTTGCGTCCGGAAAAGGGCTGTTTTAGCGGTCATTGTGTTGGTTGCGGCACAACCGGCCGGTCCTTATAGTGCGCCGCCTTCGCCCGGCCTTGCCGACCTTGCCCGGCTGGTCCGGCAAGAGCTCAAGACCCGCAATACAGCAAACGTTGGACCTATGCTTCGAGGTATCCGCAAAGCCTCCGAAAACTGGCTCGGCCGCATCATCATGGGTGCGGTCATGCTGCTGCTGGCGGGCATATTTGGTCTTTGGGGCATCAACGACATTTTCACCGGCTTCGGCCGGTCGACGCTGGCCAAGATCGGCAACACCGAGATCGGCATCGACCAGTTCCAGCAGGTGTTCCGCGACCGGCTGAACCAGTTCAGCCACGATCTCGGCAAGCCGATTTCGACGCAGGAAGCCGGCATGCTCGGGCTCGACCGTCAGGTGCTCGGCGAAATGATCGCGCAGGCCGGCATGGATCAAGAGGCCCGCAGGATGGGGCTCGGCATCCCGGATTCCGAGATCGCGCGCCACATCACCACCGATCCCAATCTGCAAACCATCAACGGCCGGTTCGACCGCAACAAGTTCGAGCAGGTCTTGCATTCGCTCGGCATGAGCGAGCAGCGCTTTGTCGACGAGGAGCGGCAGACGGCATTGCGCCGCCAGATTCTCGACAGTTTCACCGGCGACCTCACCGCGCCCAAGGCCTGGCTCGACGCCATCAACCAGTTCCAGAACCAGTTGCGCAGCGTCAATTACGTCGCGCTCGGCCCGGCGCAGGCCGGCGACATCCCGCAGCCGACCGACGAGCAGCTCAGCAAATATTTCGACGAGCGGAAAATCATGTTCCGCGCTCCGGAATATCGCAAGATCGATATCGTGGCGGTGACGCCCGCGGAGCTCGCGAAGTGGATGGAAATCTCCGACGACGACATCAAGGCCAACTACGAGAAAGACAAGTCGCGCTTCACCACCCCGGAAAAGCGCCACATCCAGCAGATCATCTTCCCCACCATGGCGGACGCCCAGGCCGCCGCCGATCGCATCAAAGGCGGCACGAGCTTTGCCGCGATCGCGGCCGAACGCGGCCTCAAGGAACAGGACATCGACCTCGGCACGGTGGCGAAGTCGAGCATCATCGACCCGGCTGAAGCCAATGCCGCCTTCGCGCTCAAGGAAGGCCAAGTGTCGGATCCCGTTCAAGGCCGGTTCGGCGCGATCCTGGTCACCGTGCTCAAGATCGAGCCCGAAGTGACCAAATCGCTCGCGGAAGTCTCGGCACAGGTTCGCAACGACATCGCGCTCGATCGCGCCAAGAGCCAGGTTCAGGACCTGCACGACAAGATCGAGGACGACCGCGCCGGCGGCGACACGCTCGAACAGGCCGCCGAGAAACTCAAACTGCCGGTGGTGAGCGTGAATGTCGATCGTTCCGGCCGCGATCCCGACGGCAAACCGATGGCCAATGTTCCGCATGCCAGCGACGTCGTGAATGCCGCTTATGCCTCCGATGTCGGGGTCGACAACGATCCGCTCGATGCCGGCGGCGGTTACGTCTGGTACGCCGTCACCGATGTCGCCAAGGCGCATGATCGCAGTCTCGACGAGGTCAAGGCCCAGGTCACCCAGCGCTGGCATGACGACGAAATCGCCTCGCGGCTGAAAGCCAAAGCCGACGACATCCTGGGCAAGCTCAAAGGCGGCGAAGCTTTCGACGCCGTCGCTGCGGCCGACAAGCTCAAGATTGAGACCGCGGCCGACATCAAGCGCGGCGGCACGAGCGGCGCCATCACGCCGCGAATGACCGAAGCGATTTTCCAGACGCCCAAGGACGGCTACGGCAGCACCGTCGGCGACAAGCCGACGCAATGGGTCGTGTTCCGCGTCACCGACATCAACACGCCGAAGCTCGACCCCAATTCCGCCGATGCCAAGTCCGTCGCGGAAAAGGTCCAGCAACAAATGGCCGACGATCTGATCGGCCAATACATGGCGTGGCTGGAAAAATATCTCGGCACCAGCATCAATGGGGCGGCGCTGGCGCAAGCCACCGGAAATTCGGCGAACGGCCCGCTGGGCACCAACTAATGCAAGTCGAGCCTTCGGCGCAGGCTTTCGCGGCGCGTTACGCGGCCGGCGAGCCGCAATTCGTCTGGACCACGCTGGTCGCCGATCTCGAAACGCCGGTGTCCGCGTTCCTCAAAATCGCCGGCGGCCGGCCGATGAGCTTCCTTTTGGAATCGGTCGAAGGCGGCACGGTGCGCGGCCGCTACTCGATCATCGGCCTCGAGCCGGATATCATCCTTCGCGTCGCCGGCACGGATGCCGAGATCAACCGCACGCCCTATACCGATCCCGCCGCCTTCGTCCCGACCAGCGACCCGCCGCTCACCGCTCTGCGCAACATCATTGCCGAAAGCCGCATCGCGCTGCCCCCGGCCCTGCCGCCGATGGCGGCCGGCATTTTCGGCTATCTCGGCTATGACATGGTGCGGCTGATGGAGGATCTGCCGCCGGCCAATCCCGATCCGATCGGCATCCCCGACGCGATCCTCATCCGGCCGACGCTCGTCATCGCGTTCGACGCGGTGCAGGACACGATCACGGTCGTCACCCCGGTGCGCGTGCATTCCGGCGTCACCGCCAAGACCGCGCTGTCACGCGCGATCGAACGCCTCTCCGCAGTCGTCGACGCACTCGACCGGCCGCTCGACAAATCCGCGACCGCGTCTCACCACGGCCCGCTGCACGTCGAACCGCGCTCGAATACGGCGCCGGACGAATTCAAAGACATGGTCCGGCGCGCCAAGGACTACATTGCCGCCGGCGATATCTTTCAGGTCGTGCTGTCGCAGCGCTTCGAGGCGCCGTTCGCCTTGCCGCCGTTTGCGCTCTATCGGGCGCTGCGCCGGGTCAATCCGTCGCCCTATCTTTATTTTCTCGATTTCGGCGCGTTCGCGGTCGCCGGATCAAGTCCGGAGATCCTGGTCAAGTCGAGCGGCGGCTTCGTCACCATCCGTCCGATCGCGGGCACGCGCCGGCGCGGCGCCACGCCGCACGAAGACCAGGCGCTCGAGGCCGAGCTCCTCGCCGATCCCAAGGAACGCGCCGAGCATCTGATGCTGCTCGATCTCGGCCGCAATGACGTCGGCCGCGTCGCCGAGATCGGCAGCGTGAAGGTCACCGACCGGTTCTTCATCGAGCGCTACAGCCAGGTGATGCATATCGTGTCCAATGTCGAAGGCAAGTTGCGCAAGGATTGCGACGCCATCGACGCGCTGGCGGCGGGCTTCCCGGCCGGCACCGTGTCCGGCGCACCGAAGGTGCGCGCCATGCAGATCATCGACGAGTTGGAGAAGGACAAGCGCTCGCTCTATGCCGGCTGTGTCGGCTATTTCTCGGCCGGCGAGGAAATGGATTCCTGCATTGTCCTGCGCACCGCGCTGATCAAAGACGGCGTCATGTATGTCCAGGCCGGCGCCGGCATCGTTGCCGATTCCGATCCGGAATTCGAGCAGCAGGAATGTATCAACAAGGCCAAGGCCCTGTTCCGCGCCGCCGAAGAGGCCCGCCGTTTCGCCAGCGCCGCAGGGCGCGGGCAATAGAGCGCGCCGAGGGCATCAAGGCCGGCGGCAGGCGACAAACCGCGCCCGCCAAATTGGTTTCCTCATCGTTAAGATTAGCACAACCAATCTGTCGTAGCTTGCCGAAAAACGCGCTCACCCGATGGCGGCGCGTGGATGCGCGCCTCGAGGAAATGCCGTGACCAAGCAGAACTCCACCGGCAATTTCGAGCCCATTCAGGGCGTGGAGAATCGCTATCATCTCTACGAGCTTGACGCCCAGGCGCGCGGCGCGATCAAACATATCTGGCCGATCATCGCGCCTGATCTCGACAAGGCGGTCGACGCCATTCTCGCCGTTGCCCACAAGCTGCCGCACCTGCGCACGGTCATCGAGCAGCATGGATCCGAGATCAAAAAGCTGGAAATGGCCCACCTGGAGGCGCTGCTTCACGGCGACGTCGACGAGCGCTATTTCCAATCGTGCCGCCGTACCGTCGAACGGGAAGCCACCTTCGGGATCGACGCTCGCTTCCGCAGCACCGCCGGCAATTATCTATTGCGCGGCGCGATGGACGCCTTGGCGCGCAAATACTGGTATTCGCGCAACAAGCTCGTTGAAAATACCAAGCTGGTATCGAAGGTCATCGCCTTCGACGTGGCCAACGCGATGACGCTGCACCGCGAGGCCGGCGAAATCAAAAGCCAAAAGCGGCGGGAAACCATCGACGCGGCCATCGCCGATTTCGCCGGCACGGTCGGCGAAGTGCTGGAGGCGATCAAGGATGCGTCGGCCTCGCTGACCGCGACCTGCACCACCATGGGTCGCCTCGCCGACGATACGTTGAGCCGGATCGCGGTCGCTTCGACCGCGGCTGCGGAGACGACGCAGCGCGTCAAAATGACCAGCGAAGCGACGGACGAGCTCTACGGCTCGATCAATCACATCGGCCAGGAGACCGCGCGCGCCCTTGAAATGACGAAAGCCGCGGTCAGCGACACGCAGCGCACGCAAAAGGCCGTCCTGTCGCTGAACGAAACCGCCGAGCGGATCGGCACCATCGTCAACATCATTTCGACCATTGCATCGCAGACTAACCTGCTGGCGCTCAATGCCACGATCGAGGCGGCCCGCGCGGGGGCGGCAGGCAAGGGCTTTGCCGTCGTTGCGTCGGAAGTGAAGGCTCTCGCCAATCAAACGTCGCGCGCCACCGAAGAGATTTCGCAGCAGGTCACCGGCATTCAGGACGCAACCCGGCGATCGGTCGATGAAATGTCGTCCATCGCCCGCGCCATCGAGCAGCTGACGGCGGCGGCGACCAGCATTGCCTCCGCGGTCGAAGAGCAGAGCACGACCACCCGCGATATTGCCGGCAGTATCCAGACCGCGGCCGGATATACGACCAGTGCCTCGACCGAAATCACGTCGGTCGAAAAGGCCGGCCGGCAAAGTGCCGCTGCATTTGGTGAAATTGCCGATTTGACGGGACGCCTCGCGTCGCAAGCGAACGATCTCGAGGCAAAGGTCATGGAATTCTTCGGCCGCGTGCGCTCGGCGTAAGCGCAAGCGCGCGATGCCCCGATCGCCGACCCCAAACGCCGCGACTCTCAGACCCGGCCCGGCTTACGCCGCGCGGTCGAGCTCAAAATGCGGAGCGATGACGCCCGGCTCCGCTGCTGTCTTGGATTTGCGCGTCATGACGCATCCGACAAAGATCAATGCCGGAATGCTGATGGCGATCAGCGACATAACCACATCGAGAGCCATCGGATTGAGTCCCATATGTGTTCCTCCTCGTTCGGCCGTTGACCGGCTTTTTTTGATTCCGCATTCCCCAGGCTGATAATGCCGCGTTGGCGGCAAAGCTCCATCACGTGAATTGTCGCAGCACTCCGGCGCAGCAGCAGCACAGACGGCACAAGTCATTCCAAGTCTTTCCAAGTCTTTCCAAGTCTTTCTAAGTCTTTCCAAGTCTTTGAGCTGCCGAAAAGATTGCCGCCCGCGGACCTCCCGAAGGGAGGGCGGCGGCCAAAGCTCAAGCAAACGCCACTCTGCTTGAAAATTAGGCAACCAAAACAAAGGCTAATCAATACTTTAATAAGATGGTCCGGCTAATTTTACAGCGACAGTTAACCTAGTTTTTGCTCGCCGCCGCATGGCCATCAAATTCAAAGGCGTTGATCTGGACGGCGACCTCGAACGCGTGATCCCGCACGTCGCCGCCGCCGAGGAATATGGCGGTGCACTGCAACATCTGCAGTCGGTGTGGGACAACCTGACACTGCTCGGCGAATTGTCCGGCAACAATACCGACATGAGCGGAACGCGCGTTGCGTTCCGCGAGCTGGCGGAGACGCTGCTCAACCAGCTTGGCCGCGAGGCACTCAAGAAATGTTTGCAGGACTTGAGCGCCAAAGCGCAGGTGGCGATCAATATTCTGGTCAGAAACCTGTTCGAACGCACTGCCGATATCGGCTTTCTGTCCTGTGACGACGACGTCCGCGCCTTCCTGCGCGACCATGATGGCCGCGACGAGAGGCTCGCCAGCCTGCGCCGGCGTTTCGGTGCTTATGTCCGCAAATATTCGGTCTATTCCGACATCATCGTCCTGGATACCGCCGGAAATGTGCTGGTGCGCCTCGAAGATTCCAACAGCAACGCGGCAAGCGCCGATCCTGCCGTTCGCGCGGCGCTGGACACCAAGGCGGCCTATGTCGAAAGCTTTCGCGTCAGCGACCTCGTCGGCGGCCAAAGCCGGTCGCTGATCTATTCGTACCGCGTGACCGATCATAACGGCGCCGCGCTCGGCGTGATGTGCCTCTGCTTCCGCCTGGAAAACGAGGCGGACTTGATCTTTTCCAACCTGGTCGAGCCCGAGGATTGGTCGGTCGTCACCATTCTCGACGACACCGGCACGGTGATCGCCTCCTCCGATCCGTTTCACATTCCGCCGGGCGCCAAGCTCAGGCCGGTTCTGGACGCCGAATATCGCATCGTCCGCTTTGGTCCGATGGAATACATCGCCGTGACGCGGCCGGCGCAGCCCTATCAAGGCTATGCCGGGCCGGGCTGGTACGGGCACGTCATGGTGCCGCTGTCCCACGCCTTCGCGGCAAGCTCGGCGGACATGCTCGCCGGCGTCGACCCGGCGATGATCGAGCGTGTCATCTCGTCGTCGGAGCTGTTCAACGACGACATGCGCGCGATACCCGCCAAAGCCGAGCACATCCAGCGCGAGCTGAACCGTTCGGTCTGGAACGGCAATCTGCGGCAGAAAGAGGCCGCGCAAGGCGGCAGCGGCGGAGCGCAGCCGGGCGGCGCGGCGTTCGCGAAAACGCTGCTCAACGAGATCAGCAATACCGGAGCCAAGACCAAAGACGTCTTCCGCGGCTCGATCGACGATCTGAACAAGACCGTCGTGACGTCGCTGTTGCACGACAATCGGTTTCACGCCGCGCTTGCCATCGAAATCATGGACCGCAATCTCTACGAACGCGCCAATGATTGCCGCTGGTGGGCGCTGACCGCCACTTTCGCCGAAATGCTGGCGAAGCCGTCGCCGTCGCAAGCGGACGCGCAGGTGATGCGCTCCATTTTGCAGACGATCAACGGCCTCTATACCGTCTATTCGAACCTCATTGTCTTCGACCGCATGCGCCGCGTCATCGCCGTCTCGGCGGAAGACAGCCGCGAGATCGAAGGCACCGTGCTCGAGGACGAGTGGGCCTCGCGCATCCTGGCGTTGCCCGGCGAAGAGGCCTACGCGGTGTCGGCGTTCGAGCCGACGCATCTCTACAACGGCCGGCCGACCTATATTTACGGCGCGGCGATCGCCGATCCCAAGCGCCACGGCAATATCGGCGGGGTGGCGATCGTGTTCGATTCGGCGCCGCAATTCGCCGCCATGCTGGTCGACGCCCTGCCGCGCGACGGCAGCGGCACAGTCAAGCGCGGCGCGTTCGGCTTGCTGGTCGAGCCGGATGGCACGATCATTTCCTGTTCGGACGAGCAGCTGCGGCCCGGCGGCACCATCGCCGTCGCGCCGGCGTTTCTGCAGCTCAGCCCGGGCCAGAGCCATTATGGTTTCACCAACGTCGGCAAGAACAATTATGCCGTCGGAGCCTGCGCCTCGTCGGGCTACCGCGAGTACAAGGGCGCGAACGACGCTTATCGCAACAACGTCACCGCTTTGATTTTCACCCCGCTCTGCGAAGTCGACGCGCAAGCCGCCGATACCGCGATGGCCAGTGTCACGATCCGTTCGGATCGCATGCAGAACGGCCTCAAGGAGGAGATCGCGACGTTCTTCATCGGCAAGCGCCTGTTCGCCGCGCGCGCCGCCGAGATCGTCGAGGCGATCGATGCCACGGGCTTGGTGACGCTGCCGCTGATGCCGCGCGGCATGACCGGCTGTCAGATGTATCGCGGCGCGCCGCTGCCGGTGTTCGACATGATGCGGGTGCTGGAAGACGCCGGCGCGTCCGAGTCGCGCTCGGCCGGACAGGTCATCGTCATGGAGTCGTCAAGCGGCGGCCGTTTCGGACTCATGGTCGACGGGCTCGGCGAAATCGTCGAGGTCAGCGAGGATCGAGTGCGCTTCCTGCCGAGCATGGTCGCAGCAGGAGATACTTTCGCCGACGCCGCGCTGACGCCAGACAGCGTCAGCGATGGCACGCTTGTCGTCGTGCTGCGCGCCGACCAGCTCTATACCAATTTGGCCGCCGTCGCCCCCGTCGGTCTGGCGGCGAAAATGGCTGCGGCTTGACGCAAAACCTCTTCTTCATCGGCCGGCGGCCCGATCGCGCCGACGCCGACAATGCGGTCCGAAACATTGCATGAATACCAGATCGGCGCCCCAGAAGCCTGGAGCGCCAAACCGGCTGTACGGAACTCAAACGTCGTGAGAAAGCGCGAGCGCGCTCCGCGTCACTTCACGAGCGGGAAGCAGGATGAGTAAATCGCCCCGTTGAGATCATAGCACGACACGCACTTGCAGCCCGCCGCGCCGCCGCACGAAGCGATCTTCTTGTGGTGCACCCAGAGCGTGGCATTGGGATGAACGACGTAACCAACAGCGCAGTTGAGCCCGGCGGCCTGCGCACCGGAATAAGCGAGAGCCGACATCGCGACGGCGACGCACAACGAAAGACTGATACGGCGCATGAGTTCCTCCTCAACCTATGATGCCCCTTGGATCGTAGCCCCTGGGGGAACGAGTCACTGTCACACACGGGAAATCGCTGCGCAAGCGTGGAGCAGCTTCAAACACGTGCAAAAGCGGGGGTTTGTCGCAACTGAGCAACACTCGGCCGGACCCGCTTTGCGGCCCGACCGTGATGCGAATGATCCGCGTTCTTGGTTGGACGACTCGGCTCGTATGTCATCGCGCTGTCGTCTACGACAGGCGACCGGTATCGCATTACGGGCTCGCTTGGCCGGCGAACGCCTGACGGGACAGTTTGTTTTGCAATGCAGCGCGGAGCGCCGGCTCGAATTCGTCGGTCAGCGTTTCAAGGCCGGCGCCAGCGACACCGGCATCCGGCCGCGACAGAAAGTCGCCGATCGCGATTCGACGCGAGGGCGCTACGGCACCACAAGGCCGAGCGATTTCAGATAGCCGTCGTTGATGCGGCTGTTCTTGAGCTTGGCCGCCTCCAGATAAGCGTCGAGGATGGTCTGCGCCTGTCCCGGCGACAGCGTCACGCTCTTCTGCGCGCTGCCGGCATCGGCGACGAGATCCCATCCGGCCGGTTTGTCGATCGAAACGACGGAGGTCTTGGTGTCAAGATTCTTGTAGGTCCAGAAACACCAGCCGATATTGAAGCGCTCGTTGAGCTTGCGGAATTTCTCGTTCCAGCTGTTGGTATATTCGCCGGTCTCGCCGATCATCACCGGCACGTTCCAGCGATTGCTGAAGTCGAGATAGTCCTGCAACGCGTCGCGCGTCGGATTGGCCCAGAACTTGTGATATTCATAGATCACATTGCCGTCGAAGGGCCGGCCGAACACCGAGAAATTCGTGCTCCATTGCGCGCCGGCCAACAGCACCGCGTGATCGCGATCGACGCTGCGGATCGCTGCGACGATGTCGCGATAGAGCGGCTCCAATTGCGGATCGAGATAGTTGATGTCGTTGTAGGGCGAAATTGGCTCGTTGAGCAGGTCGTAGCCGAGCACCGCCGTCTCGCCGCGATAATGCGCGGCAAGCTCGCGCCATAACGCGATGGTCAGCGTGCGGTAACGCGGCACATAGAAGGTCAGCGGAAAGCCGGTGCCGTCGTCGTGATTGACGCCGGTCTGCCCGCCCGGCGCGGCATGCAGATCGATGATGACGCGCAGGCCGTCCTCGCGGCACCACTGCACCAGCCGATCGAGCAGCGCCCAGCCCGGCCCGTCGAATTTGTCATCCTGGGCGGTATCGCCAAGTTCGACGAACAGCCGCCAGTTCAACGGCACGCGCACCGTGTTGAAGCCCGCCGCCTTGATGAAGTCGATGTCATCCTTGGCCACATAGACATCGCGGAATTCGCTCCAGAACCGGTTCGCCTGATCGGGGCCGACCAGCGTCTCGACCAAGCCCGCGATTTCGCTCGGGCTCAGCGCTTGCTTGAACTTGAACATGTAACCTTCGGGGACCAGCCAATTGCCGAGATTGATCCCCTTGATGGCAAAACGGACGCCGTTGCCGTCGACCAGGCGCGTGCCATCGGCATGAATGAAATCGGCCGTCGCCGCGCGGGCCGCCCCGCCGTTCGCGCCGCTGACGACGAGCGCGGCCGAGAAGAACATGGTCAAGACCGTGGCCGGGCGCATCGCCACGACAGCGGCAAGCAACCGAACGCGCAATCCACCGCGAGACTGCAAGCTTCGAAACCACATCGGCAATGACCCTGACCGCGCCCTGCCCGGCCCCAACGTCCTTCCTCGCCAAACGAAGCCAAAATCGTGCCAGATGCCGCAAGTGAATTCTGCGTCACCAAATTCGAAATTCCGTGACGGCTTTTCCGGATCGTGCTTTAGAATCAAAGGCGAAGCGTGTGGATATGACGATCCGCTTCGGACTGCCATTGCGGACTGCGAGGTCGCGTTGTCGATGTACGGTATGCCGATTGCCCAGGCCCTGGTCTTTGTCGCTGCCGTCATTGTCCTCGTTACCGCTGTCCAGTGGCGGCATTTTCATCCGTTTCTCGCGATCCTGATCATCGCCGCTGGCTTCGGGTATATCGCCGGATTTCCCACCTCGATCCTGGTCCGGGTCTTCGGCACCGGTTTTTCCGACGCCATCTACGCGCCCGGCTTGACGATCGTCGCGGCGGCGCTGATTGCCGGCATCGCCGAGACCACGGACGCATCGGACCGGCTCCTGGCGCATTTGCAATCGCTCGGATCCGGCGGCCGGCTCGCGAACTGCTTCGCGGCGATCTTGGGCCTGATCGCAGGCGCGGGCGCGACACGGTCGACAGCTTTTGCGCTGATCACCCCGCTCATTCGCCCGCTCGGCGGCAAGGCCGCGGAGCAACGCCAGACCGCGGCAACCACGCTTGCGCTTGCGATTTCCGCAAGCCACGGCCTTGTCGTGCTGTCCCCCTTGCCGATCGCGGCCGCGGCCATTCTCGACGCCGACTGGATTCGCGTCGCGCTCTTGGGCACGCCGCTGGCCATCGTCGTGGTCGCCTGCGGCGCCTTGCTGTCGCGGCGGTGGTCAAGCGCCGCGCATGCCGCGGACTCATCTGCGCAGCCTTATCCGCCGCCTGCATCCGACCGGCGCGGCGGCGGATCCGCGCTTGCGCTTTGTCTCGCCGCTTTGGCGCCGCTCGCGCTTCTGATCTTTCAGTCCGTCGGCAGCATTCCAAGCGAGCCGCTCGGCGGCGGGCCGCGCCGAGAATTCATCCTCGGCATTGGCGGGCCGCTCATCCTGTTTCTCACCGGCTTCGGGATCATGTTGGTCGGTCAGCCGCGACAGGCTCTCGGCCTCGCGGCCGACCCGGACTGGACCTCGCGCATCTTCGGCAACGTCGCGGGCCTGCTTCTTACCGTCTGCGCGGCGGGCGGCCTGCAACGGCTTTGCCAGGAAACGGGCATGGCCACGTTGCTCGCCGATCACGTGCTCCACTGGCATCTCGGCGCGCTCGCCATCCTCGTTCCGTTTCTTGTCGCCGCGGTCTTGAAGACGTTTCAGGGCTCGTCGCTGGTTGCGGCCATCACCGCGGCCGGAATGCTGCAGCCCTCGATCGCTGCGCTTGGGCTCGGCGGCGGCAATGCCAAGGCGCTCGCCGCGCTCGCCATCGGCGCCGGCGCGACGACCGTCTCCCACGTCAACGACGATTATTTCTGGCTGGTCACCGCCAAGATCGGGCTTGGGCCGCGGCGCGGCTTGGCCGTGTTCAGCCTCGGCACCCTGCTGCAGGGCCTCGTCGCCGCGGCGATCCTGGCGATCTTGTCGCTCACGATTGGCAATCCTTGATGACCGACAAGCCGGACGCGGCCGCGAGACCTGTGCCATCGCGCCGCGAATTGATGAAGCTTGCCGGCGCGGGCACGCTTGCCGCCGCCGGCGCGACGCCGGCAGAAGCGGCAACGGTCGACGCATCGCATGGCTTTCCAAAAGATTTTCTCTGGGGCGCGGCGACGTCCGCCTATCAGATCGAAGGCGCCTGGAATGAGGACGGCAAAGGCGAATCGATCTGGGACCGCTTTGCGCACACGCCAGGCAATATCCAAAGCGGCGAGACCGGCGATGTCGCGCTCGACCACTACCATCGCTTCAAGGACGACGTGCAGTCGATCAGGGCGCTGGGGGTGAATGCCTATCGCTTTTCGATCTCATGGCCGCGGATTTTCCCGCAGGGCACCGGCGCGCCCGACAGCAAAGGTCTCGATTTCTACGACAGGCTGACGGATGAACTGCTCGCAAACGGCATCGCGCCGTTTGCCACGCTGTATCATTGGGATCTGCCGCAAACGCTGCAGGACAATGTCGGCGGCTGGGAATCACGCGACACCGCAAAAGCCTTTGCCGACTATGCCGGCTTTGTCGGCGACAAGCTCAGCGACCGTATCAGGCACTTTTTCACGCTCAACGAGGTCTCGACATTCGTCGACGGCGGCTATGGCGGCACCCGGCTTGCGCCAGGCCTCGCGCTGCCGCCGGCGCGCCTCAACCAGGTGCGCCACCATGCTCTGCTCGGGCACGGCCTTGCCGTGCAGGCGCTCCGCGCCCGTTGCAGGCCCGGCACCAAGATCGGCTTGGCCGAAAATATCGCCGCCTGCGTGCCGGTGGTCGAGACGCCGGAAAACATCACTGCCGCCGAACAGGCGACGCGCGCGCTCAATGCCGGCTGTCTCACCGCGATCCTGGAGGGGCGTTATACCGATGCGTTCGTGGCGGCGGCGGGCGCAGCCGCGCCGAAATTCACATCTGACGATATGACGGCGATCGCGGCTCCGCTGGATTTCGTCGGCTTGAATATCTATTCGCCGCAATACGTCCGCGCCGTCGCTGCGGCGCCCGGCTTCGCCGTTGTTCCATTTGCCAAAACGCATCCGCGCACGGCGTCATCGTGGCAATATATCGGGCCGGAGGCGCTGTATTGGGGACCGCGGAACGTTCACCAGATCTGGAAGGCGACCGCGATTTTCATCAGCGAGAACGGCTGCGGCACTGTCGACACGCCGGCCGCAGACGGCGTGGTCGCCGATACCGACCGCGTCATGTTCCTGCGCGGTTATCTGACCATGCTGCAGCGCGCCGCCGCGGAGGGCGTGCCGGTACAAGGCTACTTCGTTTGGAGCCTGTTCGATAATTTCGAATGGGCGGACGGCTATGGCATCCGCTTTGGCATGATCCATGTGGACTATGCGAACCTGCAACGGACGCCTAAGCTCAGCGCGTCGCTTTACGCCGAAATCATTCGCCGCAACGCCGTCGTGTGAGGCCAAAGCCATGATGGCCGCCGTCTTCGCCACCTTATTGCTGGCCTTCATCCTCGAAGTTGCGGGCTTGCGCCGCCTCGCCGTCGCCAGTCTATTTGTTTCGCTCGCGCTGTGCGTCGGTCTCTTTCTTTGGGAGGTCTACAGTCCCGACTACGGCTTCCGCATGCCGTGGCTGCAATTGTGAGCAAGAGAACGCAGCGATGAGCGAGGGCGGAACTTCAATTGCGGCGCTGCTGGATCGCCTGATCCTGCTTGCCATGCTCGCCGCCCTCGCCGCCATTCTGACCGCGGCCATGGTGATGCAATATGCCCTGGGCGAAATCCCCTGCCCGCTTTGCCTGCTGCAGCGCGTCGCCATGTTCGGCTGCTGCTTCGGGCTGATACGGCAATTGCACGCCGGCGGCTCCGAGCGCGGCACGGGGATCGCGCTGATATTTGCCGTGCTGCTGCTCGTGATCTCGGTGCGGCAGACGCTGCTCGACATCTATCCGCGCCCCGGCCACGACTATGTCGGCAGCGCCGTCTTCGGCCTGCATCTGCCGGTCTGGTCGGTGGTCATCGCCGTGGCCCTTTTGCTCGGGCTTGCGGCGCGGCTGACGCTGTTCGGCGGCAGTCACAACGCGACCAATGACGAAAACGCTCTGACTCGCGTCCTCGTTCGGCCGCTTGTGATCTATGTCGTCGTCATCTGCGCGATCAACTTTCTCTCCGTCGCCGCGCAATGCGGCTTCAGCCAGTGCCACACGTCCAGCTACCGGCTGTTCCAGTAACGGAGCATCGAGGACGACGACGAGACATCAACGAAGCGGATCATCGGCGAGATAATCGCCGGGGGCGACCAATGTGGGGTCATGCCCTACTGATGCGACCCGCGGAGCGTCGCGCCCGGCGAATACATTCGCGTGGAAGCCGCTATGTCGCGGTCCGAATGAATCCCGCAACAGTGATCGCGGCCCTCTGACCCGGTGGAAGCATGCTCACCTCCATGACCAGAAAGGGTCGGGCAAAATTCTGATCCAAAGCGCAGGATTGTCAAGAAACCTATCAACAAGAACTTGCGAGCGTGATCAGGAAAAGCGGGAACCGGCGCGCGGAACTCAGGTCTTTGCCGCCGGATCGCGATGGATCGGATCGACCCACAGCACGGTCTCCGGCTTCTCCACCGGCTCGATGTCGAGATTGACGGCGATCGCCTCGCCGTCGCTGCGCACCAGAACGCATTCCAGCACCTCGTCGGTCGAGGCATTGATTTCCTGATGCGGCACGTAAGGCGGCACGAAAATGAAATCGCCCGGGCCCGCCTCGGCGGTGAATTGCAAATGCTCGCCCCAGCGCATGCGCGCCTTGCCGCGCACCACGTAAATGATGCTCTCGAGATGGCCGTGATGGTGCGCGCCGGTCTTGGCATTGGCCTTGATCGTCACCGTGCCGGCCCACAGCTTCTGCGCGCCGGCGCGGGCGAAATTGATCGCGGCCTTGCGGTCCATGCCCGGCGTCGACGGCACGTTGGGATCGAGCTCGCTCGCCGGAATGACGCGCACGCCGTCGTGCTTCCAGCGCTCGGCCGCGTCGGCGGAATGCTGGTGCGAGTGGCTGTGAGCGTGGTGTTCGGTCATGCCCCCTCATAGCACAAAGAGGTTCGCAAAGCATCGCCCGCCATGCATCAATCGTGCAGCGGCACGAACTTGTAGCCGTCGCCCCAGCGCCGCACCCGCCCGGTCGAAGGTGACGGAAAATGTGTGGCGCACATGACCGTCGCGCTCTCGCAGAAACGGTCGAAGACCTGATGCCGCGTCTTTTCCGCCTGCCGGGAATCGTAGTCCGACATCATCCCGTAGTGCGGAAACCGGCCCTGCAACGGCGAATGGATCATGTCGCCGGTGATCAGGCAGTCGCTGCCGGTCTTGCCGACCAGAACCGAAAAATGATCGATGGTGTGGCCGGGCGTCGGGACGAATTGAATCCGCTCGTTGAAGGCGAAATCGCTTTTGACGATCTGCGCCCGCTTGGCTTCCACGATCGGCAGCACCGAGTCGGTGATCCATGGCACGCTCGACGGATTGTCCTTCTCGCGCTGCGTCCAATGGGCAAGCTCGCGGTCGGACATGATGTAGCGCGCCTTTGGGAAGGTCGGGACCCAGCGGCCGTTTTCCAGTTTGGTGTTCCAGCCGAC
>Ga0335072_10000397_pt1 | contig 88258 bp, 73 predicted proteins | sample Lox_Sample_21_FD_206725 | JGI IMG/M metagenome (GOLD analysis project Ga0335072, IMG submission 206725) | Soil microbial communities from Loxahatchee National Wildlife Refuge, Florida, United States - Lox_Sample_2.1 | ecosystem: Environmental > Terrestrial > Soil > Wetlands | place: USA... | reverse complement strand
AGTTGCGACCGCAGCTCGATCACCCGCTCACGAACCTCCACAGGCGTCGCGGTAGGCGTCGTCTTCGGACGCCGAGAACGAGGCTCAAGCGCCTCGAGACCCCCTTCCCGGTAGCGCGCCAACAGGCGGTGTAGGTGCCGGCGGGAAAACCCATACTCGGCAGCAGCAGCAGTCACGGACAGCTGGTCGGAGACGACCTGGAGAACAGCAACACGGGCTCTAGACATGCCCGCCAAGGTCACCCCCACCCCGGCGGCGCGCCCGCCGCTGGTCGTTCCGGCTCAGCCCTCCGGGCTTCGCCTCCACGACCAGCGGCACCCGAGACCCATGTCCCGACTCACCAGCGACCCATCACCAGGGACACATCTCCTGAACCCACACACCCGCGTCGGCTCTGCAAAGGCCCCGCAAATAAATGCGCCGTTTCCATTTGGGCGGGATGCTTACGAAAAGTAACGGTGTCCGGCATGGCCTCCCGGGTCGAGCAGGCCCGCGGCTTTCACACCGGCCTCATCCTCGCCCCCCAAGTCGCCGCCGGCATGGGCGAGGAGCAAGAAGCCGAACGGATCCTCGGCAGCGTCGAGACGATCATCTGCCACCCGCCTGAACACCCCCGAGCAGATCATCACACAGCGGCTGCGTTCCTACCTTGCGCGGAAAGCAGGTGCTCGCCCCGTAGTCAGTGAGGTGCCTGAGTTGGACGAGCTGAGAGCGTGGATGGCGGCGAAACGAGCGCATCTGCTTCGCCGGGTGCAAGCGGGCGTGTCGCGATCCGAGGCTCGCGCGCCTGTTGGTCGTCCGCACCAGCGGTCTCGCCGGCTTCCGTCGTCGTACTTGCTATGCAGTGCAATGCGGTAGCGACGGGGGGCGTGACGATTGGAGTGGCACCCGTGCGCAGAGTGGTCAAGTCGCGGCGACCCTCGGTACGAATCGCTGGATCGCCTCGTATGCGTGGTCCTGGAGCTCAGGGTCGCGGAAGTCGGGAACGATCTCGGCTTGGTCGATGACCGGTCCGGTGATCGTCTTGGCGGCGCTTGCGTAGAAGACGCCGCTCTGCAGTGACGGGTCCGTGACGCCTTTGACGAATCGCTCAGCGCCAACGTCCAGCTTATGTCCGATGCGAAGGGCAGGCAGGAGGTACGGGAGCACGATCCGGCTGGCGATGATCCGCACCGGCGCGGGCTGGTCGCGCAGCACGTCGGTCCCCGCGGTGTTTCCCGGCGACATCGTGATGAACCTGATCTCTGGGTGCATGCGGGCCATCGCGCCCATCCACAGCGCGCCGAGGTACTTGATCTGGCTGTAGGAGAGCATCATGTCAAACTTGCCGCCTCGGAAGAACGAGCCGTCGATCAGCGACGCGAACTCCTCTGAGCTGTGATCGGTGAACGTTGGTCGGGCGATCCGCAGCTTCGGGATTCCGCGCGCCCCCTCGCTGCCTGCGAGGACCGCGACGTCGGTGAGCAGCCCGGCTGCCAGCAGAGTCTCGAGTAGAACCACGTGACCGAGCAGGTTCTGGGCGAATAGCTCAGTCACCCCGTCCTGCGTCAACAATGCTGGCGTGGGGCCGCCGATGCCGCCGGCGATCATTGCGAGCGCGTTCAACGGAGCGGCGATCGCGGCCACCGCAGCACGTACCGACGCAAGGTCGTCCAGGTCGATGATCACTACCTCGAAGATCTTGCGCCCGCTGACCTTCTCCAGGTCCTCCTTTGCGCGCTCCGCCTTCTCCGGATTGCGGCAGCCGAGGTAGACCCGCTCGAAATCATCGCGCAGCGCCAGCTGCCTCGCCGTCTCCTTACCGAGGCCGGTATTGGCGCCCGTGATGAGGATTGTCTTTCCTACGGTGGTTTGCATTTCAGTGTTCGGCTCCTTAGGTACAGACATGGTCATTGGTGATCGCGGCATCTCCTTCCCCTCTCAGACGGCGAGACGGCCGCCGTCGACGGGGATGATCGCGCCGTTGATGTAGCCGGCCGACGGGGTCGCGAGGAACGTGATGACGTCGGACAGCTCGTGCACGTCAGCGATCCGGCCGAGCGGAATCGTCTTGGCGAACTCTTCGGCCATCGCCAACCTCGGCTCCAATGACGGGGTCAACGTCGGACCGGGAGCGACCGCGTTGACGCGGACGTTCTGCGGCCCGAATTCGGCCGCCCAAGCCTTGGTGAGCAGCTCGATCGCCGCACGCGACGCGCCGTAGGCACCCAAGCCTGGCTGGCCGTAGCTCGCGACCATCGTTGAGACGTTGATGATCGACCCACCGCCGCGGGCGGCGATCTTCGGGGCGAGCGCGGCGACGAGGAAGAACGGCGCCTTGACGTTGATCTGGAACAGCCCGTCGAACGCCGCCTCGTCGGTGTCAACCGTCGGCCCCATCGCCGCAAAGCCTGCACAGTTGACGAGAACATCGATCTCGGCTGCTGCGTCGGTAACGAGGGCTACCTCGGACATCTCCGAGAAATCAGCGGCGATGAACTGCGCATCGTGCCCACCCGCCCGGATCTTCTCCACGGTGCTCGCGCCTCGGGTCTCATCGCGGCCGGTGATGATCACCGACGCTCCCTTCTCGGCCATCGACAGCGCGACGGCGGAACCCATCCCGGATGTGCCGCCGGTGATAAGGGCGGTCTTGCCTTGAAGTGACATATATCGCGTTCTCCCTTTGAGTGGTGGTCGCGACCCTCGAAATGGATCGTGCGTTCCACTCTAACACAGACTGGATAGCACGTTCCATTCCGTTGGTAGAATCTGCGGTATGACTACGACTAGCCCCTCCTCTCGTCCGTTGACGCGCAAGGGCCAGGAGACCCGTCAGCGCATCGTCGACGCGGCGGCCGAGCTGATCTTCCGCCAGGGCGTCGCCCACACGACGATCGAGGACGTACGCGCGGCAGCGGACGTCTCAAGCTCGCAGCTCTACCACTACTTCGAGGACAAGACAGCCTTGGTCTGGGCCGTCGTCGACCACCAGTCCGACACAATGGTCGGCGGGCAGGAGATGTTCGATTTCAGCACCCTGGAGGGCCTCCGAGCCTGGCGCGACTTCGTGATCGCGGGCCAGCGCGAGCATCACTGCAGCGGCGGCTGCCCGATCGGCTCTCTCGGAGGCCAGCTAGCCGAGACCGATCCCGACGCAAGAGCCCACGTCGCCGAGGGCTTCAAACGATGGGAAGCCACCATCCAGAGCGGCCTACGAGAGATGCACGCACGAGGCGAGCTCGCGGCCGACACCGATCCCGACACCGTCGCCCTCGCGCTGCTCGCCGCCCTGCAGGGCGGCCTGCTCCTCACTCAGGTCAAACGCGACACCAAGCCGCTAGAGGCCGCGCTCGACGCAATGATCGAACTGGTCGCCCGACTCAGCGGCGAGAGCTAGCACGAAGATAACGTGGGACCGCTGTGGCGTCTCACCGACCGAGCCACGCGGTCGGCCTGGTCGTCCAGCAAGAGCGCGTATCTAGAGATTGCCCGCGTCCGCTTTGTTGACCAGACTCGTCGGCAGGCACCGAGGCCATCGGCCCGCTTTTGCGCGGAAAGCAGGCGTGCCGTGCGTGGTAAGCGAGACGCCTGGACGGGGCGCATGCCCAGCGTGGAGTGAGCGCGTTCGCCTACACCTACTGGGTCGGGCTGTGTGGCCCCGGCCATCGATCTGCACTATGACCTCGACCCTGTGCGCCATCCCGAGATGCCGTTCCATTGGCACCCGCCGGCGATGACTGTGGCGCGGCGGCCGTGCGGCCCGGCGACTCCCGGGCGCGCGATGCAGGCGGCCCTCCAGCTGGCGGCGGACATCGAGCGGCTACAAGCTCAAGGACTCCACGCAGCCGTCGATATAGTGGATAGTCTGGACCTGGCGGATTACGTTCCTTAGCGTGGTACGCTGAGAGCGAGCGATCATGAGCGATCTCGACAGCCGATATCTCACCGTCCCGCAGGTGGCCGCCGAGCTGCAGATGGATGTCTCCGCCGTGTACAAGATGTGCAAGTCTCAGCAGCTGCCGTCGGTTCGCTTCGGCAAGTCGGTGCGCATTCCGCGCTTGGCCTACGAGCGCTACCTCCAGCGCCTCGAGGGAGGACGCCCAGAGCTCCTAGAGCTAGAGTCGCGCGACTCCCAGGACCGGCTGGAGGACTTTCCCGACGCCACCGGGCACGACCCCGACACGTGGATCGACGGATGGCGATCCGGAAGCATCCCCGACACACCGGAGAACACCCGCCTTGCGATCCATGCCCTCGGCCTGCGAGAGGCAACGCGTCAGCGAGCGACGCAAACCGCTGCGCTGCCCTGACCGTCTCCGTCCAGTGGTCGTGCCACTACCCGCTCGACGCCAGCAGGAACCCGATGCGCTCGACGAGATGATCGCCGAGTTCACCGCGGCCAACCCGGACTTTCCGCAGCTGCTGCTCGCAGCCGAACGGCGGCGCGCTCTCCTACGCACGCTTGCCGAGCAGCGCCGGCGCCGCGAGCTATCGCAAACCCTCGTAGCGGCTGCGATGCGCACCTCCCAACCCACCCTCGCCCGCCTGGAGACCACGGCCGCGGACGCCAAGCTCTCAACCGTCGAGCGCTTCGCCGGCGCCCTCGGCTACGCCATCGAGTACCACCTGGTGCCCGCCCGCAAGTCACAGCGACGACAAGGCATCGTCGTCGAGCGCTGATGTAGGGCCGACCATGCCCCGAAACGTGTCCCGAGCGGAGCGACGATGGCTTGGCTGCGTCGGCTTCCTTCATCCGGTGAAGTGGGCTACCCATGTCCCGAAACGTGTCCCGAACTGCGCAAATCTGAGGTGATTTCGGGACACTTTATCGGTTCAGATATGGCTCTACAGAGCCAAAAGCAGGGCGCATGAGACGACTGGTAATGAAGGGGTCCGGGGTTCGAGTCCCCGCGTCGGCTCTCCCCGCCTCCGTCGCCGATACCACATCAGCGATCGTCGAGATTGACGGCGAAGACGTGGCGGCCGGGCGCATGTGGTCGCATCGTCGGGGCGCGGCCGCGCCCGCGACCTTTGAGTACGAGCTGGGCTACCCGGTCGACTCCCGTGCCTGCCAACTAGATCCGGCGTTGCCATTGTTTAGTGGCCAGCAGCAGACGTCGACCGGTCGGTCATCAACGGCGACCTCTACCGGTACCAGCAGGTCTGGAGCAACCCAGGCCGGCGCCTGTGAGCAACGCACCGGCGCGCCGGCTAGGACTCCCGATAGGTCGGCGGCGCGGACAGCGGGCGGTCGCCGATCCAGTAGCGCGGGCCTGGGCCGAGGCGCCGTGCGCGGTCGTCGGGGTTGGCGAGCTTGCAGCGATCCAGCGACAGGCAGCCGCAGCCGATGCACTCCGTCAGCCCCGCCTTCAGCCGCTCGAGCTCGGCGATGCGCTCGTCGATGCGCGCGCTCCAGCCGCTCGACAGGCGCGCCCAGTCGGCGCGTCTGGGAGCGCGATCGGGCGGGAGCTTGGCGAGCTCCGCGCCGATCTGCTCGAGCGACAGCCCCACCCTCTGCGCGAACACGATGAACGCGATCCGGCGCAGCACCGGTCGCGCGAAGCGCCGGTGCCCGGAGCCCGCTCGTTCGCAGGCGATCAGGCCGCGCTGCTCGTAGAAGCGAAGCGCCGACGCCGCCACGCCGCTGCGCTTCGCCACCTCTCCGATCGTCAGTGCGTCCATCCCCGCTACATGAAAGCGGCAGCGGCCCTTGACTTCAAGTGCGCTTGAGCTTGTAGCGTGGATGCGACGAGGCCTCGCAACCGACGCGAGGCGTCGCGAAACGACACATCGAGGAGACGATCATGACGACGATCAAGACGAAGACGGCCAGCGAGCGGATCACCGAGGAGGTGTGCTCCTGGCCGGGCGTGGCGGCGGCGTACGGCCGGCGCGGCGAGTTCGCGTTCAAGGTTGGCCACCGCGAGATCGGCCACCTGCACGGCGACCACGCCGCGCACTACTTCTTCCCGGAGCAGGAGTGGGCGCGCCTGAAAGAGCAGGGCCGCATCGCCGCGCACCCGGTGTTTCCCGACAAGCGCGGGCCGGCGGCGCGAGCGATCGGCGACGACGCCGACGTGGCGGACGTGATCGAGTTGATGCGCCTGAACTACGAGCGGATTCTCGCGCCCTGACGGCACCGCGGCGGGCGGTGACTGAGACGGCTGGGGACGGCCCGCAGCGCCCCCTTGCTACGCCGCGGCGGAGACGTGGGCGAGCTGCGAGTTGCCGCTCGCCTGGGCGCCCGCCGGCGACGGCGCCGCGTCGCGCCGCGCGCCGCCCCGCTCGGGCCGCGTGGCGAGGAAGGCCTCGACCACGCGCGGGTCGAAGTGACTGCCGGACTCGCTTTCGATCTGGGCGAGCGCCTCGGCGACGGTCCAGGCGCGCTTGTACGGGCGGTCGTGGGTGAGCGCGTCGAACACGTCGGCGACTGCCACGATGCGCCCCACCAGCGGGATCCGCTCGCCGGCGATGCCGTTGGGATAGCCCTCGCCGTCCCAGCGCTCGTGGTGCGTTTCGGCGATCACGGTGGCCATTTCCAGCATCGGCGAGCCGCTGCCGCCGAGCAGTTTGGCGCCGAGCGCAGTGTGCGTCTTCATGATTTCGTTCTCTTCGAGCGAGAGCTTGTCGGGCTTCAGCAGGATGCGGTCCGGCACGCCGATCTTGCCCACGTCGTGCAGGGGCGCGGCCATCCGCAGCAGCGCGAGCTCCTGCTCTGCGAGACCCAATCTAATCCCTATCTCCTCCGCCATCCTGCCCACCCGTTCGGTGTGTTCGTAGGTGTCGTCGTCGCGGTACTCGGCCGCGAGCGCGAGGCTGTGCAGCGTGTGCGTGCGCGCCCCCTCGAGCTCGCGCGTGCGCTCCGCCACCTCGGCCTCGAGCAACTCGGCGTGGTCCGCGAGCCGCTCCTCCGCATCGTGCAGCGCGGTCACGTCGCGCGCCACCGCGTGGATCAGGCCGTCCTCGGGCTGCGCGTGCCCGCTCCATTCCAGCCAGCGGTAGCTTCCGTCAGCCGCCAGGTAGCGGTTGCGAAAGCCGCGCACGTCGCGCTCGCCGCCCGCCAGCGCGGCGTTCTCCGCGACCGTCGCCTCGCGGTCCTCGGGGTGCACGAACTCCAGGAACGGCTTCGCGCAGAGCGTCTTGGCGTCGTAGCCGAGGGTGCGCTCCCAGGCGGGGTTCACACGTGTGAAGCGTCCCTGCATGTCGGCCGTCGCCAGCAGGTCCAGCGAGCCGTTGAAGTAGCAGTCGAGCTCCGTTTCGATGCGGCGGTTGCGGTCCACGCAGGCGCAGGCCACGAGCGCGAAGGCGGCCAGGCTCACGCCCCAGCTGACGAGGCCCTCGGCGGTCAGGCCGTAGTGCGCGTCCCAGCAGCCCACCAGCGCCACCGCCAGCGCGATCGACGTGCTGGCCACCGGCAGGTGGCGCCTGCGTGAGGAGGTCTTGTGAGAGCTGTACGTTTGCATGCTCATGCAAATGGATCGTGTCGTCGGTGCCGCTCGAACTCCATTTCGTACAACTGTGGACGAAATGACAGGTGCCCCGGAGAACGCTGCGTGAGCCCTCCGGCGTCGTCCTCCTCCCGCACCTCTCCCGCCGCCGCGAAAGCCGGCCGGCGAGCGCGCTCGCGCCCCGCCGACGGCTACTTCGCCGCGCACGCCGCGATCCGCCAGGTGCACCGCGAGCGCGTGCTCGCGCTGGCGGGGCCGCGCGCGCTCTTGATGCAGGCCGCGCACCCGCTGGCTGTGGTCGGCCTGCTGTCGCACTCGGGCGCGCTGGAGGAGCCCTACGAGCGGCTGGCGCGCACCGCGCAGGCGATGAGCGCCATCACCTTCGGCTCGCGCGCGCAGGCCGACCGCACCGCGCGCAGGATCCGCGCGATGCACCGGCGCGTGCGCGGCACGCTGCCTGCCGCGGTGGGGCGCTACCCCGCCGGCACGCCCTACCGCGCAGACGATCCGAGGCTGCTGCTGTGGGTGCTGTTCACGCTCGTCGACTCCGCGCTGGTGGTGCACCGCGCCTATGTCGGCGGCCTCCCGCGCGAGCGCGAAGCGGAGCTGTGGCAGGACTACCGCGTGCTCGGGCGCCTGTTCGGCCTGGCCGACGCGCACATGCCGGCGGACCTCGACGAGCTCCACGCCTACCGCCGGCGCATGCTGGAGGGCGATGAGCTGCACGTCACCGAGTGGGCGCGCAGGCGCGCGCGCCAGATCGTGCTGCAGCCGCCGGTGCCGGCGCTGGCGCGTCCCGCGCTGGAGACCGCCAACTTCATCACGATCGCGCTGCTGCCGCCGGAGATCCGCCGGCAGTACCGCTTCTCGCCGCTGCCCCCCGCGGTCATGCGCGAGCAGCTGGTCGGCGCCGGCGCCAGCTACTTCCGCCACCTGGTGCTGCCGCTGGTGCCCGCGCGCCTGCGCTACGCCTCGCCGCGAGCGCCCGCCGCATAGGCCCCGCACACCCGTCGCATAGGCCCCGCACAGAAACAATTAAGCCTGCTTTGAGTCAACCCGTAGGGTGGCTTCAGAGACCGCGGGCATCCTGTGCAGCGATGACCCTCATCCTCCTCCCTCTCCTCTGGCTGGCCGTCACGGCCCTGGTCGTAACGGCCTGCCAGATGGCCGCGCGCGCCGACCGTGGCGCGCGCGGCCTGCGTCAGGGCCTCAGGCGCGGCAGCGCCGGCTGACCGGCACTTCCAGCGGCGCGCCCGGCACGGGCGGCGGGTCGATCTTGCACCAGGTGAGCTCGCCGCTGCGTTGCTCGAGCACGCCCACGAACGGGTAGGAGATCCCCGCGCTGCGCACCGTGCAGCGCATTTCGCGGCGGCCGTCTCGCGGGCGCCGGGGAGCTGTGCAGCGCACGCTCTGCAGCGGCCCGGTGAGCGCGCCGCGGCGGATGCGCGCGCGCACGTCCGCGGCGATCGCGCCCGCCAGCGCCGCCCGCGCGCCCTCGCCGGCGCCTGCGCGTGCGCTGTGCGGCGCCTCGTCCTCGCTGACCGCCACGCGCCCCACGCGGTTGGCTTCCGTCTCGGCGCGCGCTTCGGAGGCGGATTCGGAGGAGCCGCCGCCGCCGCGCACCGCGAGCACCACAGCGACGACCAGCGCCGCGTAGAAGGCGATCGTCAGCAGCCAGCGCAGCCACAGCGGCAGGGAGCGCAGCGCGCGCAGCAGGTCCCGTGGCGAGCTCACGGCCGGCGATCATCCCAGCTGCGCGCACGCCGCGAGCCGGGCGCGGGCGACGCCTGCGGATCGGAGATGATGGCGCGGTGGCGCTGGAGCGGACCTCGAGGCGAGCCTCCGGGCGGCCCGCCGCGGGCGCGCCGCGGGCGGGGGCGCCGGAGCCGCCTTCGCACGGCCAGCTGCGGCTGTTCGCGCGGCGCATCGTGCTGCTCGCGGCGGTGGCGGCGTTCCTGCTGGTGCTGGGCGCCGCCGGCCTCGCGCTGAGCGAAGGCGTGAGCCTGTGGTACGCGTTTCGCTGGGCGCTCGACACGGCGGCCACGGTGGGGGGCTTCGCGCAGCCGCGCACGGTGGCGGGCCAGGTGGTGGAGGTCGCGCTGGTGGTGCTGGGCGTGGGTACGCTGTTCTACGCCCTGGCCACGATCACGGAGTTCTTCGTGGCGGGCCACCTGGGGGAGCTGCTGGCGGCACGGCGCATGCAGAGCACGATCGACTCGCTCACCGACCACCACATCATCTGCGGCTTCGGTCGCGTGGGCCGCCAGGTGGCGCGCGACCTGCGCGCCGCGCAGGCGCGCTGCGTGGTGGTCGACGCCAGCGCGGACGGACGCGAGGCGGCGCTGGCGCACGAGCTGCCGTTCATCGGCGGCGACGCCGCCGACGACGCCGTGCTGATCCAGGCGGGGATCGAGCGCGCGCGCTCGATCCTGGCCTGCGCGGACTCCGACGCCGACAACGTGTTCATCACGCTGTCCGCGCGCGGCCTGCGCGCGGACGTGCCGATCGTGGCGCGCGCCGCGGTGGAGGACACCGAGCGCAAGCTGCTGCGCGCCGGCGCCGACCGCGTGATCTCCCCCTACAAGGCCAGCGGCACGGTGATGGCGAGGCTGGCGCTGCACCCGCAGCTGAGCGGCGTGGTGGATGTGGATGCGGAATACCGCATGGAGGAGATCCGCGTGGCCGACGGCTGCGCGGGCGCGGGGCAGACCGTCGGCGACGTGCAGGGCGGCTCGATCGTGGTCGGCTTGAGGCGCGGCCGCGAGTTCGCGCCGCAGCCGCCGGCGGAGACGCAGCTGCGAGGCGGCGACGTGATCGTGGCGATGGGAACGCCGGCCGCGCTGGAGCGCCTGGAGGCGCTGTTCGCCGCCGCGCCGCGGCGGCGCTGAGCGGCGAACGCCGCCGCATGCGCCCGGCGCCGCCGCGCATGCCGGGTACGCCGGCGCGCGCCATCCCCACGCGCGCCTATCGTGCCGGGCTGATGTCGACCGCCACCTTCACGGCTTCGCTGCACAACGCGGAGGCGGTGCTGCGCTTCCCCTACGACGAGCGCCTGCGCCTGCTGCTGCGCACGATCCCCGGTCGCCGCTGGGACCCGCAGGAGCGCGCCTGGTGCGTGCCGCTGGCGCCCGAGCAGGCGCAGGCGCTGACGCGCCTGTTCGCCAGCCTGCCGCAGCCGCCGCAGGTGAGCGAGCAGCTCCGGAAGGCGCTCTCGCGCGAGCGCCGGCGCAGGCGCTCTCGCGGGCTGCTGCTCGAGCTGGCGCGCCCGGACGAGAGCTGGTGGCTGAGCTTCGCCACCGACGCGGCGGGCGCGGATGCGCACGGCGCCGGCGCGCGTGCCGCGGCCGCGCGCCTGCTGGAGCACCCCGGCGCGCGCGTGCAGCCCACGCTCGGCAGGGCGCTGGTGCCGCTGGACGAGTGCAGCGCGCAGCTCGTGCGCGAGTTGCTGGGCGAGGGCGACGGCGAGGGCGAGGGGCGACCGCGGGCCGCGGGCGAGAGCGCTGACGCGGGCGCCGGCGTGGAGCTGAGCGCGCAGGCGCGGCGGGCGCTCGAGCAGCTGGCCGCGGCGCGCGGCGGGCACGGCGTGGCGGCTGGGGGAGCGGCGGCGGGCGGCGACGGAGAGCGGGCGGCGCGCGAGGACGGCGGGCCGTGCGCGCGCTACGACGTGGAACTGCGCCGCGACCGCGGCGGCCGGCGCTGGATCATGGTGGCGCCCGAGCGCGCGCGCCTCGCGCAGACGCTGGCGGCGCGTGGCGAGCTGCCCGCCCGCGAGGGCCCGGCGGGCACGCTCGGGCTGGCCGCGCTCGAGGATCGCGCGCACGAGCTGGCGCAGCTGCTGGAGCACGTGGAGGACGTGAGCGTGGACCCGCGCGTGAGCGCCTGGCTCGAGCGCGCGTGCAGCTGGCGCGGGCACGTGGAGGTGCAGGGCCCGCCCGAGCGCCCCGTGTTCGTGCTGCTGGGCGAGCAGCGGCGGCTGCCGGGTGCGCTGCGCGCGCTCGCTGCGAGCGTGCCGGGCGGAGCGGAGGTGCCGTTGACGGCGGCCTGCTGGCGGCACGTGCGCGAGCTCGACGGCTGGCTCAGCCCGGCGGCGAGGCGCTGCGTGGCGGCGATCGAGGCGGGACGCCCGGCGCCGGCGGCGGTGCTGGAGCTGTGGGGCGGCGGCGAGGAGGCGTTGCTGGTGCTCGAGCCGGGCCACGACGCGGGGCGCATGCGCGCGTTCGCGGCGCTGCCGGGGGCGATCGCGGCGCCGCAGCGTGCGCCCGCCGCGTTGCGCGAGGCGCGCCGCCGTGCCGGCGAGGAGGGGGCGGGCCGCCGTGCGGCGCTGCGCGCGGACCCCTTCTGCGTGCCCCAGCTCGACCAGTTCCTGGCGGATGGCTCGGTGTGGGTGGCGCCGGACGCGCTGGCGCTGCTGCAGGAGCTGCGCGAGCAGCACGCGCGCGCGGCGGGGCTGGTGGCGCTGTCGGCGGCGCGCGAGGCGCCGCTGCGCGTGTTCGGGCTGGGCGGCGAGCTGAAGCCGTTCCAGCGCGCCGGCGTGAGCTACCTGCTGGCGCGCCGGCGCGCCTTCCTGGCCGACGAGCAGGGCCTCGGCAAGACGATCGAGGCGCTGGCCGCGCTGCAGGCGGCGGACGCGTTCCCGGCGGTGGTGGTGTGCCCGGCGAGCCTAAAGCTCAACTGGGTGCGCGAGCTCGAGCGCTGGCTGCCGGGGCGCAGCGTGCGCACGCTCGCCGGCACCGGGGCTGCGAGCGCGGACGGCGCGGCGGACGTGACGGTGCTCAACTACGAGATCGTGGCGGCGCGCATGCAGGAGCTGTGCGCGTGCGCGCCGCGGGCACTGGTGCTGGACGAGTCGCACTACTGCAAGAACCCCTCGGCGAAGCGCACGCAGGCGGTGCAGCGCCTGGCGGCGGCGGTGCCCGCGGACGGTCTGGTGCTGGCGCTCAGCGGCACGCCGGTGATGAACCGCCCGGCGGAGCTGATCGCGCAGCTGCGCATCCTCGGGCGCCTCGAGGAGTTCGGCTCGCCCGCGCGCTTCTCGCAGCGCTTCCGCGGCGCCGACGCGCACCTGCGCCTGCACTGGCACCTTCGCGCGCGCTGCTTCGTGCGGCGGTTGAAGGCGGAGGTGCTGCCGCAGCTGCCCGCGAAGACGCGCTCGGTGGTGCCGGTGGAGCTGGACAACGAGCTCGAGTACCGCCTGGCCGAGCGCGACCTGGTGGCGTGGCTGCGCAGCCAGCCGCTGGACCTGCGCGAGCTCGACGCGAAGGTGGCGGCGGCGCTGCGTGCGGAGCGCCTGGTGCGCTGCAACGCGCTCAAGCTGCTGGCGGCGCGCGGCAAGCTGCACGCGGCGCTGGCCTGGATGCACGACTTCTGCTCATCGGGCGAGCGGCTGGTGGTGTTCGCCGGCCACCGTGAGATCCAGCGTGCGGTGCTGGCGCGATTCCCCGGCGCGCTGCACGTGCTCGGCGAGGACGGCGCGGCGGCGCGCGACGCGGCCGTGCGCGCCTTCCAGGAGCCCGACGACGGCGCCGCCAACCAGCTGATCGTGTGCTCGACCGACGTCGCCGGGCACGGGCTCACGCTCACGCGCTCCTCCAACGTGGCCTTCCTGGAGCTCGACTGGACGCCGGCCAAGCACGACCAGGCGGAGGACCGCTGCCACCGCATCGGCCAGCAGGACGCCGTCAACGCCTACTACCTGCTGGCCGCCGGCACGATCGACGAGACGATCTCATCGCTGCTGGAGCGCAAGCGCGCGGTCATCGGCGCCGTCACCGACGGCCGCGAGCGCGAGCAGGAGGGCGTGCTGGACGGGCTCGTGCGCGAGCTGCGCGGCGCGCCCTACCGGCACCTGCGCGCAGTGGCGTGAGCGGCCGGGCCGCGCAGGCGGCGCGGCCCGGCCACCGCGGGCGCCGCGAAGAACTTGCTAAGGATCGCCGGCGCACGCGCTCCGGGGCCGGCTGCGGCTGGGTTGCGCACTATTGTCGGGGCTTCGCGCGCGCATGAGACGCACCGGGTACATCGTGATTCTGCTCGCCGTCCTCGCGTGGGGGGTGGCTGCGATCGTGCTCGGCTCGCCCAGCCTCGACCTGTCGGGCGGGGGCGGCGCGGGCGCCGGCGTCCCCAGCGCCGACGGTGCCTCGCCGGCGTGCCTGCCGGCCGGCCTGGAGCACCCCGCCACGCTGCCCGGCACCGACGTCGACGTCTCCCCCGAGCCGGAATCGGTGACCGCCAGCCCGCACACGCAGGTGAGCTTCCTGGGCGTGCCGGCAGCGCAGCTGCACGACGTCTCGGTGACCGGCGCGCGCAGCGGCTCCCACGGCGGGCGCCTGCGCCCGTACTCGCAGGGCGACGGCGCGAGCTTCGTGCCGGCGGAGCCGTTCGACGCCGGCGAGCGCGTGACGGTGAGGGCGAGGGTGGGCGCCGGCGCCGGCCGTGCGGTGGCCTTCGGCTTTCGCGTGGACACGCCCTACCCGACGGCGCACGTGGGCGAGTTCCCCAACCCCGCGGCGGCGCCCGCGGACTACCAGAGCTTCGCCACGATGCCGGGCGTGCAGGCGCCCGTGCTGGACGTGACGGCGGCCGACCGCGACCCTGGCGCGGGCGACGTGTTCACCACCAACGGCCCCGGCCCCGGCCAGTACGGACCGCTGATCTACACGCCGCAGGGGCGCCTCGTGTGGTTCGAGAAGCTGCCCGCCGGCGAAACCGCCGAGGACCTCAGCGAGCAGACCTACGAAGGCAGGCGCGACTTGACCTGGTGGCGCGGGCGCGTGCTGTCGCTCGGCTTCGGCCAGGGCGAAGACCTGGTGATGGACTCGGGCTACCGCACGGTGGCGCGGGTGCGCGGCGGCAACGGCCTGCACGCGGACCTGCACGACTTCCAGATCGTGGGCCGCGACGTGGCCTACATCACCGCCTTCAACCCGATCCGCTGCGACCTCTCCTCGGCCGGCGGCCCGCGCGGCGGCGCGATCATCGACACCGCGATCCAGGAGATCGACATGAAGACCGGGCTGGTGCGCTGGGAATGGCACAGCCTCGACCACGTGGGCGTGTCCGAGTCCGAGACCTCGCCGCCCAAGAGCACGGCGTGGGACTGGTTTCACATCAACTCGATCGACCCCGAGCCGGACGGCGACCTGTTCATCTCGGCGCGCAGCACCTGGGCCGGCTACCAGCTGCAGGCCGGCAGCGGCAGCGTCCTGTGGCGCCTGGGCGGCACCAAGAGCTCCTTCAAGATGGGCCCCGGCACGAAGACGGCCTGGCAGCACGACGGCCGCTTGCTCTCGAGCGGGGTGGTGACGCTGTTCGACGACGGCTCCAACCCGCGCGTGCACGGCCAGTCGCGCGCGGTGCGCATCGCGCTCGACTTCGCCACCCACGAAGCGCGCCTGCTCTCCGCGCTCACGCACCGCGACCCGCCGCTGCTGGCGGCCAGCCAGGGCAACATGCAGACGCTGGCGGACGGCGACACGGTGGTCGACTACGGCGGCGTGCCGGAGATCAGCGAGTACGCCCCCGACGGCGCGCTGCTGTTCGACTCGCACCTGTCGTTCTCGATGGCCACCTACCGCGGCTTTCGCTACCCCTGGAGCGCGCGCCCGCAGGCGCCGCCGGCGCTGCTGGCGAGCCTCAACGACACGGCCGAAGAGACGATCGTGCGCATGAGCTGGAACGGCGCCACCGGAGTGGCGCGCTGGCGCGTGCTGGCGGGCTCGCGCCGGGGGGCGCTCGCGAGCCGCGCCACGGTCGCCGCGCAGGGCTTTGAAAGCACCACGATCCTGCCGCTGAAGTACGCCTACGCGCAGGTGCAGGCGCTGGACGCCGCCGGCGCCGTGATCGGCAGCTCGCCGGTGGCGCGCGTGGTCAGCTACAAGACCGGCCTGCGCGGCGGCGGGGTCGCCTGATGGCCGCGCGCGCCGGATCCTCGGCCGGCGCGCCGCTCGCGCGTCACGGCCGGGCGGCGCTCGGCGCGCCGCTCAGTAGGCGGGCGCTTTGGAGGCCTTCTTGTGTGGCCCGGTGGTGGTCGTGGTGCTGGTCTTCGAGCTTTCGCCGGAGCTGGAGCTTTCGCCGCCGCAGCCGGCGATCGCCAGCGAGGCCGCGCCGGCGGCAACCAGCGTCAGCAGCGCGGTCGGTAGCGTACGTTTGCTCATGGGCGGGGCTCCTGTGGTCTCTTGCAAGGCTTCGGCCCCGCACCCTACCAGGCGTCCGTGAGGCCAAACTAAGCTTGGCCGCGCCCCTTTCCCCCGGAGCTCGAGGCTGACGATGGCAACAACCCCAGGCAGCGAAGACGGCGACGCGCAGGGCGCGGAGCTCGCCCCGCAGTTCGCCGGCGACGACACCGCGGCGGGCACCGTGGCGGTGGCCGAGGCGGCGCTCGAGTACGAGCGCGAGCACCCGGCGCGGGACGCCGCCGGCGAGCGCGAGGAGCGGGGACCGCTGCGCCTGGGCTCGCGCTCCGCCTGGCTGCTGGCGGTGTGCTGCGTGGCCCAGTTCATGGTGATCCTGGACCTCAGCATCGTCAACGTGGCGCTGCCCTCGATCCAGTCGAGCCTCGAATTCTCCTCGCCGGAACTGCAATGGGTGGTGGACGCCTACGCGATCACGTTCGCCGGCTTCCTGATGCTGGGCGGGCGCGCCGCCGACCACTTCGGCCAGCGCCGCACGTTCGTGGTGGCGCTGGCACTGTTCGCGCTCGCCTCGCTGGCGGGCGGGATCGCGCCCGACCGCGGGCTGCTGGTGGGGGCGCGCGCGTTCCAGGGCCTCGGCGGCGCGCTGATGGCCGCCTGCTCGCTGGCGGTGATCACCTCCTCGTTCGCGCCAGGGGCGCAGCTGAACCGCGCGATCGGCGCGTGGGCGGCGATGAACGGCCTCGGCGGCGCCGCCGGCATGCTGTTCGGCGGCGTCATCACGCAGGAGCTCACCTGGCGCTGGGTGCTGCTGATCAACCCGCCAATCGGCGTCGCCGGCGCGCTGATCGCCTGGGCGGTGGTGCGCGAGCGCGTGCGCGCGCCCGACTCGAGCTTCGACCTGGCCGGCGCGCTGACGCTCACGGTCGGGCAGATGGTGCTCGTCTACGGCGTCGTCGAAGCGGGCCTGCAGGGCTGGAGCTCGGCCTCGGCGCTCGGCCCGATAATCGGCGGCATCGCGCTGCTGGCGGTGTTCGGCGTGATCGAGGCGCGCGTCGCCTCGGCCCCGCTGATCCCCTTCGCCGAGCTCACCAAGCCGCTGCAGATCGCCAACAACGTGGTGCTGCTGTTCAGCGCCTCGCTGTTCCCGATGTGGTTCGTGAGCTCGCTGTACCTGCAGCAGGTGCTGGGCCTCTCGCCGCTGGACACCGGCCTGATCTTCCTGCCGATGACGCTGATGATCGGGCTGGTGGCGCCGCGCACGGGCAAGCTGGTCGGCACCTTCGGCGTGCGCCCGGTGCTCGGCGGGGGGCTGCTGATGCTGTGCGCAGGCATGCTGCTGATGGCCAAAGTGGGGTCCAGCGGCAGCGGCCTGGTGTACATCATGCTGCCCGGCCTGCTCACCGCGGCCGGCATCGCGATGTCGATCGTGCCCTCCACGATCGCCGCCACGCAGGGCGCCAAGCAGGGCCAGGAGGGGCTCGCCTCGGGCCTCGTCAACACCTCCAGGCAGGTCGGCGGCGGCCTCGGCCTGGCGGTGCTGGTGACGCTCGCCACGCAGCACAGCTCCCACCTGATCGGCACCGGCCTGAGCGTGCCGCAGTCGCTGACGGACGGCTTCCGCCTCGCCTACCTGATCGGCGCCGGCCTGGCGGCGGCGGCGGCGCTGGTCACGTTCGCCGCGCTGCGCATCCCCGAGGCCGCGCCGCGCCCGTCGCCCGCCGCCCTGGCGGGCGTCGTGGCGCTGGTGATCGCCGGCTTCGTGGCGGTGGACTTCGCCTTCGCCGGCTCGCACGGGGCGCCGATCGGCCAGTACTCGCGCAGCAACACCTACAGCTTCCTCAGCGCGCCCTCGCTGCACCCGCCCGTGATCCGCCGCTACCTCAAAGCCCCCACCTCGGAGCTCGCGCCGGGCTACGTGCTCACGACCAACTTCTACGACCTCAACGAAGCGCCGATCCAGGGCCAGAGCGGGCCGATGCTGCTGGACGGCAAGACCCTGCAGCCGGTGTGGTTCCAGCCCGTGCCGGAGAAGGTGGCGGCCGCCAACCTCAACGCCCAGACCTACAGGGGCAAGCCGGTGCTGACGTGGTGGCAGGGGCTCGTGACCAACACCGGCGCCACCGAAAGCGGCGAAGACGTGGTCGTCGACCAGCACTACCGGCGGATCGCATCGTTGCGGGCGGTGGACGGTTGGGTACTTACGTTGCACGAGTTCCTGATCAGCGGCGAAGATGCCTGGGTGACCGCCAACAAGGACATACCGATGAACCTCTCCAAGTACGGCGGCGCCTACAACGGCGCGCTGATCGACTCCGCGGTGCAGGAGTACGACCTCAAGACCGGCAAGCTCGTCCGCAGCTGGGACGCCCTGAAGCACATCCCCTTGAGCGAATCGAAAGCGTCGTTGCCCACCAACGGCTTCCCCTGGGACGCCTACCACGTGAACTCGATCGCGCTCGACGGCAGGGGCAGCTTCCTGGTGTCGATGCGCGACACCTGGGCCGCCTACGAGGTCAACATCGACACCGGCCGGATCGAATGGAGGCTCGGCGGCAAGCGCTCCAGCTTCGAGTTCGGCGCCGGCGCGGGCTTCCAGTGGCAGCACGACGTGAAGTTCGGGGCCGGCTCGACGGTCACGATGTTCGACGACCACTGCTGCCAGCTCACCGGCGGCGGCACCTTCGTGCCGGCCACCGGGCCCTCGCGCGGGATCGAGCTGAAGCTCGATCAGGCCGACAAACGGGCGACGCTGATCGCCCAGTACGGCGCGCAGCGCGGCCTCAACTCCTACTACCTGGGCGACACCGAGCCGCTGGGCGACGGCAACGTGTTCGTGGGCTGGGGCTCGGAACCGTTCTTCTCCGAGTACAGCCGCTCGGGCAAGCTGCTGCTGGAAGGCGAATTCCCGGGACCCGACCTCAGCTACCGCGCCACGCTGGGACAGTGGGTGGGCCTGCCGCTGAGCAAGCCCGCCGGGGCGGCCCGGAGCGCGGGCGGCCGCACCACCGTTTACGCGAGCTGGAACGGCGCCACCGAGCTGGCGAGCTGGCGCGTGCTGGCCGCCGCCGGCTCCGCGCGCATGAAGCCGGTGGCCAGCGCCACCAGGTCGGGCTTCGAGACGGCGATCTCGCTGCCGCGCAGCTACGGCCGCTACGAGCTGCAGGCGCTAGACTCGGCCGGCCGCGTGATCGGTACCTCTGACACGTTCGCCGGGGGCGCGCAATGAGCCGGCTTGGCGGCGGGCGGCGCGCGACCGGCCGGGCCGCGACGGCCCCGCTGGCCGCTCTCGCCGCCTGCGCGGGACTGTGCGCGTGCGGCTCGGGCGCCTCGGCGGGCTCCGACCCGCCGGCGATCATCACCGCCGGGGCCGCGTCCTCGGCTGCGGCGCAGGTGGCGGTCTCGCCCGAGCCCGGCACCCCCGACGCCTCGCCGGCGACCCAGATCAGCTTCCTCGGGCCGAAGGGCACGACCGTGTCCTCGGTGCACGTGGTGGGCTCGCACAGCCACAGCCACGCGGGCGTGCTGCGCGCGTACTCCACGGGCACCGGCGAGAGCTTCCTGCCGAGGCACCCGTTCACGCCCGGCGAGCACGTCAGCGTGAGCGCCCAGGTGAAGGCCGGCGGCGGCGCCTTCACAGTGCGCACCAGCTTCACGGTGGCCCACCAGGCGAGCGTCACCCAGAAAGAGTTCCCGCTCGAAGCGGGCAACCCGCACGACGTGCAGCACTTCTCCACGGCTCCGTCGCTGACGCCGTCGAGCGTGCAGGTCACCACGCCGGCGCGCGCGGGCGCAGCCGGCGGCGACCTGTTCCTGGCCCCCTACCAGGGGCTCGGCACGCCGGGTGAGATGATCGCCGAACAGGACGGGCAGCTGGTGTGGTTCCGGCCGCTGCCGAAGGGCGAGGAGTCGACCAACTTCCGCGTGCAGGAATACGAGGGCAAGCCGGTGCTGACCTGGTGGCAGGGCCGCATCCTCGAGGTCGGCTTCGGCCAGGGCGAGGACGAGATCTACGACACCTCCTATCGGCGCGTGGCCACCATCCGCGCCGGCAACGGCTACCACGCGGACCTGCACGAAGTCAGGATCACGCCCGAAGGCACCGCCTGGATCGACGAGTTCGACCCGATCAAGCTGAACCTCTCCCGCTACCACGGGCTCAGCGACGGCGTGCTCAGCGACTCCATCGTGCAGGAGATCGACATCAAGACGGGCCTCGTGATGTGGGAGTGGCACGCGCTCGGGCACATCCCGCTGAGCGAATCGCACAACGCGGCGCCGCGCACCCCCTACCCGTGGGACGCCTACCACGTCAACTCGATCTCGCCGGGGAGCGAAGGCGACCTGCTGCTGTCCTCGCGCAACACCTGGACGCTGTACGACGTGAGCCTGCACGGCGGCGCGGTGCGCTGGCGGCTCGGCGGCTCGCACTCCAGCTTCAAGCTCGGGCCCGGCACCCGCACCTACTGGCAGCACGACGCCGAATGGCAGCCGGGCGGGCTGATCTCGGTGTTCGACAACGGCTCCTACCCGCCCGAGGAGAAGCAGTCGCGGGGGCTGGTGCTCGACCCCAACCTGCACACCAAGACGGTGACGCTGGTGAAAGCCCTCACGAACCCCGCCAAGACGCTGCTGGCCTCGAGCCAGGGCGACATGCTGGCGCTGCCGGGCGGCGACTGGATGATGGGCTACGGCGGGCTGCCGAACTTCACCGAGTACAGCTCCTCCGGGCGCGTGCTGCTCGACGGCACGCTCGGCAAGGGCGTGCAGGACTTCCGCACCTACCTCTCGCCGTGGAGCGGGCAGCCGCCGGGCGCCCCCTCGGTGCGCGCCGCGCCGGGCTCCTCCGGCACGATCGCGGTGTCGGTGAGCTGGAACGGCGCCACCGAAGTGACTTCCTGGCGCGTGCTCGCGGGCTCCTCGCCGAGCTCGCTGGCGGCGGCCGCCACCGCCGCCAAGCAGGGCTTTCAGACGACCGTCTCGGTCCCCGGCGCGGGCCCGTACGTGCAGGTGCAGGCGCTGAGCTCCTCCGGCGCGGTGCTCGGCACCTCGCCGGCGGTCAAAGACTAGGTGGCCTCCGGGCCGCCCAGGGCGCCTGGGCCATCCGGGGCGCCTGGGCCATCCGGGGCGCCTGGGCCGCGCCGGCGCCTGCTGGGCGCCGGCGCCGCGCTGCTCGCGGCGGGCGCCGCGGTGGGCGCGCTGGCCGCCACGGGCGAGCTCAGCCCGGCGGCGGCGAGCGCGCCAAGTTGCGTGCCGCCGCGGATGAACGTGTCGGCGGCGCTCGCGGGCCGGCGCGTGACGGTCTCTCCGGAGCCCGACAGCAGGGATGCCTCGGCGCAGACGCAGATCAGCATGCTCGGCGTGCCGGCGCGCGAGCTGGCCGACGTGACCGTCACGGGCGCGCGCACGGGTCGCCACGCCGGCAGGCTCGAGGCCTACTCGCAGGGCGACGGCGCGAGCTTCCTGCCCGAGCGGCCGTTCGCGGACGGCGAGCGGGTGAGCGTGCGCGCGCGCCTGCGCGAGGGCGCTCGCAGCGTGCCCTTCGCCTGGAGCTTCACGGTGGCGGTGCGCGACGTGCCGGGGGCGCACAGCTCGGCGGTGGGCACGTTCAAGCGCAAGCCTGCGCGCCGGCCGCCGCCGCCGAGCCAGTACCAGAGCTACCGCTCGGCGCCGTCGCTGCGACCGCCCACGATCACGGTGTCGCGCGGCGCGCGCGACGCCAGCGGCGACCTCTTCCTCTCCCCCTACATGGGCAACGGCCAGTACGGGCCGATGATCCTGGGAGCGCACGGGCAGCTGGTGTGGTTCGAGCCGCTGCACCCCGCCGGCACGCGCGCGGGCGACTTCCGCGTGCAGCGCTACGAGGGCAAACGCGTGCTGACCTGGTGGCAGGACCCGCTGGTGACCGGCTCCGTGCACAGCGCCGGCGAGGTGATCGCCGACGGCTCCTACCGCACGATCCAGGTGGTGCGCGCCGGCAACGGCTACCAGCCCGACCTGCACGAATTCACGATCGAACCGCACGACACGGCCGTGATCACGGTGTACGACGCGATCGAGTGCGACCTCGCCGCGGTCGGCGGCCCCCGCGACGGCGCGGTGGCCGACACGCTGCTGCAGGAGCTCGACCTGAAGACGGGCCTGGTGATGTACGAGTGGCACAGCCTCGACCACGTGCCGCTGCAGAACACGTACTTGACGGCCGCGCCCTCGAGCCTCGCCCAGCCGTTCGACTACTTCCACATCAACTCGGTCGACCGCGAGCGCGACGGCGACCTGCTGGTGGACTCGCGCGACACCTGGGCCGCCTACGACGTGGACGCCAGGACCGGCCAGGTGCGCTGGCGCCTCGGCGGCCAGCACTCGAGCTTCGAGCTCGAGCCAGGCGCCGCCACCGCCTGGCAGCACGACGCGCTCGCGCAGGGCCACGGGCGCATCACCTTCTTCGACAACGGCGCCTCGCCCAAGGAGCACAGCCAGTCGCGCGCGATCGAAGTGGCGCTCGACCGCCGGGACATGACCGCACGGCTGGTGCGCGAGTACGAGCACTCGCCGCCGCTGGTGGCCGACAGCCAGGGCAACGTGCAGACGCTGGCGAACGGCGACTGGGTGGTCGGCTGGGGCGAGGCCGGCTACCTGTCCGAGCGGACCCCCGCCGGGGCGGTGCTGTTCGACGCGCACCTGCCGAAGGGCTGGGAGTCCTACCGCACGTTCGTGGCGCCCTGGCGCGGGCGCCCCGCTTCGCCGCCGGCGCTCGCCGCGCAGGCCGGCGCGGACGGTGCCGCCACCGCCTACGCGAGCTGGAACGGCGCCACCGAAGTGGCCTCCTGGCGCGCGCTCGTGGGGCCCTCGCCGGGGACGCTCGCCGCGCGGGCGCCGGTCGCGGCGAGCGGCTTCCAGACGACGATCGCGCTGCCGGCGGCGCGCGCCGGCGAGTACGTGCGGGTGCAGGCGCTGGACGCCGCGGGCGCGGTGCTCGGCAGCTCGCGCGCGGTCAGGGTGACAGGTTGATCGTGAGCGGACCCGGCCGGCGGCGCTGGAGCGTGGGCTGCGGCGGCAGGCCCTGCGGCGGTTCGCCCCGTTCTTCGCGTTCCTCGCGTTCCTCGCGCCGGCGGCGGCGCACGGCTGCGATCGTGGCGGCGTGGCGCGCGGTGGAGAAGTAGTCGGCCAGCCCGCGCGCGTGCGCGGCCACCAGGCGGCGCGGCAGCGGCTGGCGCAGCTCCTCGGTGAGCGCCCGCTCGTACAGCGCGTGCAGACCCGGCTCGAGCGCGCTGCGCCCGGCGCGGTTCTCGAGCTCCAGGCGCCCCGCCTGGGTGCCGTAGTCGTAGAGCTCGCGTTCCTGGCCGAACGGCTGCGGCGCGATGCCGTCGAGCCCCCAGTTGGAGTACACCGCGTACTTGGCGGTGGCGGTGCGCAGCGCCACTATGTGCAGCGGCGCGTCGGCGGCGTAGGGCTCGATCGCGAACTCGGTGACGGCCTCGTCGGTGGCGTGCAGCACGTAGGGACGCCCCGGCGCGGCGGCGTCGCGCAGGATCGCCGCCAGGTCGGCGCGGCCGGCGATGTGCGAGTAGTGCGGGTCGGCGCGCCAGGCCTCCGAGCCGGTGGCGATCGTCATCAGCATGCCGATCACGTCGACGCTCGAGGTCAGCTGCGTGCGCAGCCTGCCGGTGTCGGCGGTGAGCAGGCCGCGCGGGTCCTTGACCAGCAGCGGCACGCGGATGCCCTCCTCGTAGGCGCTCGCGCCCTTGCCGCGCAGCCCGTGCGAGGCGCCGTACTCGCCGTGGTCGGAGGTGAACACGATCACGGTGTTGGCCGCCACCTCGGGCCGGCTCGCGAGCGTGCGCAGCACCGCGCCGACGTGGCGGTCGACCTCGAGCTGGATCTTCACGTACAGGTCCATGAATTCGCGCCATCGCTGCGTGTGTTCGGGCCCCCCGAAGGGCACGGGCCCGAAGGAGGCGGCGGCGGTGTCCTGGAAGGAGCGCTGCAGGCGCGGCTTGCGGCGCTCGCGCAGCTGGCGCGGCGTCTCGTAGTTGGGCGGCAGCCGCGCCACCGCCGGCGGCGCGCTGGACTCGGCCAGCACGCGGTCGGTCCACTTGTACCACCAGGCGATGTCGTGCGGGTTGACGAACGACACGGTGGTGCACCAGGGCTCCGCGCCGCCTTCGTCGGCGAACCATTCCGAGAAGGCCTCGGCGATCTGCGGGTCCACGCGCCAGCCCTGGCCGGGGGCGCCGTCCGGGGACGGGTACACGCCGCCGGCGAAGCCGTAGCGCTCGAGCGCTTCTTCGCCGCTGATTGCGTTCCAGTGGTTGTCGCCGTGGGTGAGGTGCCACTTGCCCAGCCAGCGCGTCAGGTAGCCCTGCTCGCGCAGCATCGTGCCCCAGGTGGGGATGCCGGGGTCGAGCGTGCTGCCGCCGGTGATCATGCAGCCGGTCTGGTGGGTGTACAGCCCGGTCAGCAGCGTGGAGCGCGCGGGCGTGCAGTCGTTGGAAGCGGTGTAGTGGCGCGCGAAGGACACCGCGCCGCGGCGCAGCCGCTGGATGTTGGGCGGCAGCGCGAGCGTGTAGGGGCTGGGCGAGAACCACTGCGGGAAGCGCAGCTGGTCGACCATGATCACGAGGATGTTGGGGTGCGTGCGCCGGTGCGAGGCGCCCCGGCGCTTGGGCTGCGAGCGCGCCGGCGCCGGCGCGTGATCCTCGCCGCCGCCCGAGGTGGCCGCGGCGGCGCCGATCGCGCCCGCGCCCGCCAGCAGGCCGCCCGCGATCAGGCCCCGCTTGATGGCTGTGCGTCGATCGACTCTCCTGTCCTGCCGGGGGTCGAAGCTGTCCATCCGCGCTCTCATCCTAAGGGGGCGTGCGGTCCTCGGCGTCAGCCGCGCCACGCGCAGGCTCAGCGGGCGCCGCCGTCAGCCGTGCCACCCGCGCGTCAGCGCGGCGAGATGCCCCAGCCTGCCCCGGCGGGGGCCGGCTCCGGCTCGCCCGCGCCGTCCGGCTTGCGCCGGCGGATCAGCGTGCCGTCGAGCTCGGCGACGCTGCGGGCGCCGCACAGCCCCATCGTCATGCGCAGCTCCTCGGCGAGGATCTCGATGCAGTGGCGCACGCCGCCCTCGCCGGCGGCGGCGAGCCCGTACAGGTGGGCGCGGCCGAGCAGCACCGCCCTGGCGCCGAGCGCGAGCGCCACGGCGATGTCGCTGCCGCGCCGGAAGCCCGAGTCGACCAGCACCTCGAGCTGCTCGCCGGCCGCCTCCACGATCCCCGGCAGCACGTCGATGGTGGCGGGCGCGTGGTCGAGCTGGCGGCCGCCGTGGTTGGACACGATCACGCCGTCGAGGCCCGCCTCGACCGCTTGCAGCGCCTGCTCGGGGCGCATCACGCCCTTGAGCAGCAGCGGCCCGTCCCATAGCTCGCGGATCCAGTCGAGGTCCGCGAGCGTGACGGTGCCGTCGAACATGCCGGCGAGCTTCTCGCGCGAGCGGTGGTCGGGCGGGCCGATGTTGGGGAAGCTGATCGTCTCCGAGGTGAGGAAGTGCCAGGCCCAGCTCGGGTGCAGCGCTCCGTCCAGGAAGGTGTCCAGCGATAGACAGGGGTGGGGCAGGTCGAGGCCCGCGCGCTGCTCGCGCTCGCGCTTGGAGCGCACGGTGGTGTCGATGCTGAACAGCAGCGCCTCGAAGCCCGCGTCGCGGGCCCGCGCCACCGCCTCGCGCGCCTCGCCGCGGTCGCCCCACACGTACAGCTGGAACCACAGCGGCGTGCCGGGCGCCTGCGCCGCCACGTCCTCCACCGAGGTGGTGCCGAGCGTGGAGACGCCGTAGGGGATGCCGGCCCGCCGCGCCGCGCGCACCGCGGCCAGCTCGCCTTCGTGGTGGAACATGCGCGGGCCGCCCACGGGCGCCAGCGCGAACGGCAGCTCGATGCGCCGGCCCAGCACGGTGGTGGCGGTGTCCACCGCGTCGACCTCGTGGCGCATCTGCGCCACCAGCTCGAGCTCGTCGAACGCCGCCCGGTTGCGGCGCAGCGTGTACTCGCCCTCGGCGCCGCTGTCGAGGTAGCCGCGCGCGCCCTTCGGCAGGCGCCGCCGCGCCTTGCGCGCCACGTCCTCGATACTGAGGCAGCGCGCCAGCGAGCGTGCGCCCGGAGGGGCCGGCGGGCGGGCCACGCGCAGCAGCGGCAGCGTCTCGTTCAGTCTCATGGCGCCCGGTTTCCCGCGCAGGCGGGCGTCTAACCGCGGGCGTCGGCGTCATGACAGGCGAGACCGCGCGCGGCAGCGGTCGCTGATTCTGGGTGCAGGAAGGGATGCAGGGAGCCGTGCGCTATTTTCCGTTTGAGCGCCATTTTCCCCTGTTACACTGGAAAATTGCATGAGAGAGGAAAATAAGATCCAGACCATCCTTGCCGGCGCGCTCGACGGAGCTGCACAGGTTCTGCCCGTAGCGGACCAGGCACACGACTTCCTGCTCAAGATGAGCGACGGCAGCACCATTGCGATAGACGCCAGGTGGGCCGGGGAGGGCTGGCCGCAGGACATCCGCAACGCTCTGAGTGCGAGCCGTGCCGCCGACGACGTGAGCACGGTCATAGTCGCGAGGCACCTCTCGTCTGGATCGATCGAGTTGCTACGCGACCATGACGCCAACTGGGCCGACGAGTCCGGCCAGGCGCGAATCATCGGACCTCACGGCCTGCTCGTCATCCGCGAACCTGCGGCCCGTCGCAAACGCGAGCCCAACGCGTTCACATGGTCGCCCTCAGCGCTGTCGATCGCCGAGACGCTCCTCGCCAGTCCCGACCGGCCGGTGCTCACCGAGGAGCTGGCCGAGCTCAGCGGATGGTCGGCGTCCCGAACCGCGAGCGTGCTGAAGGCTTTTGACGCGCGGGGCTGGACCGTCAAGCGTGGCCCGGCGCGTGGGCCGCGCGCCTATCGTGAGCTGAGCGACGCCGAGGGCATGCTGGATGCTTGGAGCCATCAGCTGATCGACGCGCCTCGGGAGGCTCGCTATGCGCACCGCGCCACGCGCGATGCGATGGGCCTGCTCACGGCAGCCCTGCGTCCCGCCCTCGATGAGCACGTCCAGTGGGCTGTGAGCGGATGGGCCGGGCTCGAGCTCGTTGCGCCCTACGCGACGGGGGTGCCCAGTCTCCACATCTACGTACCGGCAGAAGACTTCGTCTCGCGGCTATCGGTGGCTGTCAAGGCGGCCGGACTTCTAGAGGTCAAAGACGCGGGCCTCATTACGTTTTGGGCGGCCGAACGGAGGGTCCTGCGTATCGCGAGCACTCACCGCGGCATTCCGGTGGTGAGCCCGCCTCGTCTGTACGCCGACCTGGATGGACTTGGGGCGCGCGGGCAGGATGCCGCCGCGCACGTCAGACGTGAACTGATCGAACCTCTCCACGCGCACGGTTTGCGCCAAGCGGACCATGGATAAGGGCGAGCGCTCGCCAGCCGCTCGGCAACGGGCCGAGGCGGCGCTCGTCCGCCTCGTATGGGAGTTGCGCGACGACGACCCGTTTCTCGTGGTCCTCGGAGGTCTCGTGCCCCGGTTCCTCGCCGACGAGGAGCAGGGAGTCATCCCCGAGCACCTCGGCACCACCGACATCGACATCCTGTTGATCACCCATCTCGACGCCGATGCGGACCTCGGCGCTGTCGAGCGGGCCCTCGCTCGGCTCGAGTTCGCACCGACCCACAGCGACGGGTGGCGATGGCGCGGTGTCGTCGACGCCGCCCCGGTGATCGTTGAGTTCCTGTGTGACCTTCCCGAGTATCGCGAGGGCGAGTACATCCGCCCGCGAGGTTGCGAGAAGCTGGCAGCCGTCAACCTGCGTGGCACCGGATACGTCGCCCGAGACTTCCGGCGGCACGACCTATCCGGCGAGCTACCCGACGGAACGCCGGTCGAGGTCAGCGTTCGATGCGCCGGTCTCGGCGGCTATCTGCTCTCGAAGTGCGTGTCGGTGCGAACGCGTGGGGCCGAGAAGGACTACTACGACCTCGTGTACGTTCTCGCGCACAGCCGGGCCGGAGGGCCCGAGGCCGCGGCGCAGGAGCTCGTCGAGGGATCGCTCTCGGATGACGTTGGCCATCTGCGCAGCACGCTCCTCGAGGTTCGCGAACGCTACCGCGAGACAACCGATCCGGGGCCGCGCGGCTACGCCCTGCAGGCCAGCCAAGTCGAGCTCGACGCCGACGAGCGGCGCCGACGAGCGACGCCGACGAGCGGCTGCTGCGGGCCGATGCCGTGGACGTCGTGCAGCGCTTCTGTACCGCGATCGGCCTATAGGTCCCCGCGTGGGACACCAGCCTCGCACCACACTTGCGCCAATACCAACACGGTTCAGCGGGCGGGAGCCGTCGGCCACCCTTACGGAAGGGGGGAGATTCGAACTCCCGAGGCGGGGGTTGCCCGCCTGCCGGTTTTCAAGACCGGTGCATTCAACCGCTCTGCCACCCTTCCCGGGGGATCCTGCGAAGGCTACCGGCAGGCGCTGTGAGGGGCGGGAGCGGTGGCCGGCCGCCGGCGGTGCGCTAGCCTTCGGGCTCGTGGACGATCAGTCGATCCTCAGCCGCATCGAGGCGTTGGTCGAGGAGGAGAACGAGCTCACCGGCCGCGAGTCCGACGACGCGGAGAGCGAGGAGGCGCTCGCCGAGGATCGCCGCCGCCTCGACAGCGTGGCGGTGGAACTGGACCGCTGCTGGGACCTGCTGCGCCAGCGCCGCGCGCTGCGCGACGCGGGCCAGGACCCGGACGCGGCGCACGCGCGCGACGCGGCCACCGTCGAGCGCTATCTCCAGTAGATGCGCCGGGCGGACCTCGTCGAGGGGGGACGGCCGAGCTGATGGCTGAGCCGACGGAGCCGACGGAGCCGCTGCCGATCGCGCCGGGGGCGCTGTCGTCGGCGCAGCTGGCGCTGCTGGCGGAGCACGGCGAGGAGCGCAGCGCGGCGGTGGGCGAGACGCTGTACCGGATCGGCGATCGCAGCTACCCCTTCATCGCGATCCTGGAGGGCGAAGCGGTGGTGCTGGACGGCGACGGGCGCGAGGTGGTGCGCCACGGCGCGTCGGGCTTCCTGGGGGAGATCAACCTGCTGTCGGGCCAGACGGTGTTCGTGACGGCGGTGGTGGCCAAGACGATGCGCTACATAGCGGTGGAGCGCGAAGAGCTGCGCGCGCTGCTGTACGAGGACGGCCCGCTGGCGGACACGCTGCTGGGCGCGTTCGTGCGCCGCCGCGAGCTGCTGCAAAGCCGCCAGGGGATCGGCTTTCAGATCGTGGGCACGCACGACTCGCCGGACACGCGCAGGCTGCTGGACTTCGCGCGCCGCCAGCGCCTGCCGTACACGTGGGTGAACGACCCCGCGGCGATCGCGGCGCTGGCACAGCCGCGGCTGCCGCTGGTGCGGCTGTCGGACGGCTTGGAGCTGGTGAGCCCGAGCAACGGCGAGCTCTCGCGCGCGCTCGGCATCGGGCTCGCGCTGGCGCGGCGCGAGGAGGTCGACCTGCTGGTGGTGGGCGGCGGCCCGGCGGGCCTGGGCGCGGCGGTGTACGGCGCCTCGGAGGGGCTGGACACGCTGGTGGTGGAGAGCACGGCGTTGGGCGGGCAGGCGGGCACCTCGCGCAGGATCGAGAACTACCTCGGCTTCCCCGCGGGCATCAGCGGCAGCGAACTGACGAGCAGGGCGATCACGCAGGCGCGCAAGTTCCGCGCGCGCACCGCCACCCCCTACCGCGCGAGCGCGCTGGAGCCGGGCGGGGAGCGCCACGTGGTGCGCCTGGACGAGGGCAACGAGATCGCGGCGCGCGCAGTGCTGCTGTCGACGGGCGCGGAATACCGGCGCCTGCCGGTGGACGAGCTCGAGGGCTACGAGGGCCTGTGCGTGTTCTACGCGGCGGGTCCGCTCGAGGGGCAGCTGTGCGCGGCGCAGCGGGTGGGCATCGTGGGCGGCGGCAACTCGGCGGGGCAGGCGGCGGTGTGGCTGGCGCGCGGCGGCGCGCTGGTGACGCTGCTGCACCGCCGCTCCGAGCTGCGCGAGACGATGTCGCAGTACCTGATCGAGGAGCTGGAGCGTGCGGGCGTGGCGGTGCGCGACCGCTCCGAAGTGGCGCACCTGCACGGCGACGGCGCGCAGCTGGACGCGGTGACGCTGAGCGATGGCGACAAGCTGGCGCTGTCCTACCTGTTCCTGTTCCTGGGCGCGGACCCGTGCACCAAGTGGCTGCCGGAGGCGCTGGCGCGCGACGAGCGTGGCTTCATCCTGACCGGCTCGGATGCGGGCGCTGAGGGCCAGCTGGAGACGAGCGTGCCGGGCGTGTACGCGGCGGGCGACGTGCGCGCGGGCTCGGTGAAGCGCTGCGCGACGGCGGTGGCGGAGGGCGCGACGGTGGTGCGGCTGGTGCACGAACGCCTGGCCGCGGCGGCGCCGGCGCGCACGCCGGGCGGCGAGCGCGCGAGCGCGGCCGGCGTAGGCTGAGCGAGCGGGCGCGGCGAGTGAGCGCGGAGCCGGCCGCTGCGCCGCCGCCACAGCAGGCGGCCCTGGCGCTGCGCAGCGCGGGCGGGCGCTGGCTGATGCTGGTGACGGTGCTGGGCTCGGGCATGGCGTTCCTGGACGGCACGATCGTGAACGTGGCGGTGCCGGCGATCGGCAGGGACTTCCACGCGTCGACGAGCTCGCTGCAGTGGATCTTGAGCGGCTACCTGCTGGCGCTGGCGTCGCTGATCCTGCTGGGCGGCTCGCTGGGCGACCGCTTCGGGCGCAGGCGCGTGTTCGTGCTCGGCGCTGGCGTGTTCTCGACGGCGTCGCTGCTGTGCGCGCTGGCGCCGGGCGCGGGCTGGCTGGTGGCGGCGCGGCTGGTGCAGGGGGTGGGCGGCGCGCTGCTGACGCCGGGCAGCCTGGCGATGATCGAGGCGAGCGTGCGCCGCGAGGACCGTGCGCGGGCGATCGGCGCGTGGTCGGGGATGACGGGCGTGGCGACGGCGCTGGGTCCGCTGCTGGGCGGCTATCTGATCGGCGCGGTGTCGTGGCGCGCGGCGTTCGTGATCAACGTGCCGCTGGGCGCGCTGGTGCTGTGGGCGGCGCGCAAGGTGCCGGAGACGCGCGACGCGCAGATGGGCGGGCGCGTGGACGTGGGCGGCGCGGCGCTGGCGGCGCTGGCGCTGGCGGCCTCGACGTACGCGCTGATCGAAGCGCAGCAGGCGTCGGCGGGGGTGGTGGCGGCGGGCGGCGCGGTGGCGGCGGCGGCGGGCGCGGCGTTCGTGGCGTGGGAGCGGCGCAGCGCGAGCCCGATGCTGCCGCTGGCGATCTTCTCGCGCGCGTTCGCGGCGGCGAACGTGATCACGTTCGTGGTGTACGCGGCGCTGGGCGGCGTGTTCTTCCTGCTGGTGGCGTTCCTGCAGATCGCGCTGGGCTACTCGCCGCTGGCGGCGGGCGCGGCGTCGCTGCCGGTGACGCTGTTGATGCTGTGCCTGTCGTCGAGCTCGGGCGCGCTGGCGCAGCGGATCGGCCCGCGCGTGCCGTTGACGGCGGGCCCGGTGGTGATCGCGGCGGGCATGCTGCTGATGACGCGGATCGGGCCGGGCGACGGCTACGTGGGCAGCGTGCTGCCGGCGGTGGTGGTGTTCGGGGCGGGCCTGACGCTGGTGGTCTCGCCGGTGACGGCGACGGTGCTGGCGGCCGTGAGCGACCGCTACGCGGGCATCGCGTCGGGCACGAACAACGCGGTGGCGCGCGTGGCGGGCCTGCTGGCGGTGGCGCTGCTGCCGCTGCTGGCGGGGCTGGGCGGACACCGCTTCTACGAGCGCGCGGCGATGACGCACGGCTTCCACGTGGCGATGCTGGCGTGTGCGGGCCTGGCGCTGGCGGGCGCGGGGCTGGCGTTCGCGACGATCGACCCAAACGCGCTGGCGGGCGCGGATGAGACGGCGGCGCGGCCGGTGGCGTAGGCTGCGCCGCAGCATGCCCGATCCTTCCGAGGCGTCGATCATCGTGGATGCGTGGCTGGTGCCGGACGGCGACCAGCGGGAGTTCGTGGCGGCGATGGTGGGCCTGTTCGAGCGCCTGCGCGGGCTCGAGGGCTTCGTGCAGGGCGAGATCCTCGAAGGGGTGGACCCGACGCGCTTCGTGACGTATGCGCGGATGAGCTCGGCGCGGGCGCGCGAGGCGGCGCTGCTGGACGCCGAGGTGCAGGCGACGATGCGCCGCGTGGGCGGCATCGCGCGTCCCAATCCGGCGGCGTACAGGATTGCTTATAGGTTCGCGCCGTCCGGGCCGGCGGGATCTGCGGATTGAGGCGGCTGCGGCGGGCGGCGGCGGGCTGAGCGCGTGCGTGGCTGCGAGCCTGGGCCGGGCTCGCGGCGGGGGGCGCGTGCGCGGGCGCCGGGCTCGCGGCCGGGCGGCTGGCTGGGGGTCTCGCGCTGCGGCGGCGGCGGGATCGCGCGCGCGACCGCGTCGGGGCCGGTGAGCGTGAGCGCCTCGCCGTGGTGGAGCAGCTCGAGCTGCTGGCCCTCGAGCAGCTGGTAGCGGGCCTGCTGGGGCTCGACCTCGACCAGCAGCCGCTGCCGGCGGAACAGCAGGCGGAAGCGCAGGCGCTGGAGCGGCGGCGGCAGGCGCGGCGCGAAGCTGAGCTGCGCGCCGTGGTCGCGCATGCCGCCGGCGCCGGCGACGGCGCCGATCCAGGTGCCGGCGAGCGAGGCGATGTGCAGCCCGTCGCGGGTGTTGTGCTCGAGGTCCTCGAGGTCGATCAGGGCGGCCTCGCGCAGGTAGGCGTAGGCGAGCTCGAGGTGGCCGAGCTCGCAGGCGAGCACGGCCTGCGTGCAGGCCGAGAGCGAGGAGTCGCGCACGGTGAGCTGCTCGTAGTAGGCGAAGTTGCGCGCCTTCTGCTCGTCGCTGAAGGCGTCGCCGCGCAGGTGCATGGCGAGCACGAGGTCGGCCTGCTTGACGACCTGCTTGCGGTAGAGGTCGAAGTAGGGGAAGTGCAGCAGCAGCGGGTACTGCTCGGGCGCGGTGGCGTGGAAGTCCCAGCGCTGGTGAGCGGTGAAGCCCTCGGACTGGGGGTGCACGCCGAGCGTGTGGTCGTAGGGCAGCTCGATGGCGTCGGCGGTGTCGCGCCAGAGGCCGAGCTCCTGGGCGTCGACGCCGAGCGCGGCGGCGGTGGCGGGCTCGGCCTGGGCGGCGTCGGCGGCGGCGCGCAGGTTGCGCTGGGCCATGAGGTTGGTGTAGACGTTGTTGTCGGCGACGGCGCTGTACTCGTCGGGGCCGGTGACGCCGTCGATGCGGAAGGCGCCGGCGGCGTCGAGGTGCCCGAGCGAGCGCCACAGCCGCGCGGTTTCGACGAGCAGCTCGACGCCGGCGTGGCGCGCGAACTCGCCGTCCTCGCTGGCGGCGGCGTAGCGCGCGACGGCGTCGGCGACGTCGGCGTTGACGTGGAAGGCGGCGGTGCCGGCGGGCCAGTAGCTGGAGCACTCCGAGCCGGCGATGGTGCGCCAGGGGAAGCTGGCGCCGGCGAGCCCGAGCTGGCGGGCGCGCTGGCGCGCGGCGGGCAGCGTGCGGTGGCGCCAGCCGAGCGCGTCGCGCGCGGCGCGCGGGGCGGTGTAGGTGAGCACGGGCAGCACGAAGGTCTCGGTGTCCCAGAAGGTGTGCCCGTCGTAGCCGGGGCCGGTGAGGCCCTTGGCGGCGATTGGGCGCTGCTCGCCGCGGGCGCCGGCCTGCAGGATGTGAAAGAGCGCGAAGCGCAGGGCCTGCTGCAGCTCCTCGTCGCCCGAGAGCTCGACGTCGGCGTGCTCCCAGAAGCGGTCGAGGTAGGCGCGCTGCTCGGCCAGCAGCGCCTGCCAGCCGCTGTGCCTGGCGCTGGCCAGCGCGGCGATGGCCTGGTCGCGCAGCGCCGGCACGGAGCGCTCGCCGGACCAGCCGTAGGCGAGGAACTTGACGAGCTGCAGCGGCGCGCCGGGGCTGGCGTCGGCGGCGAAGGAGACGCGCGCGAGGTCGTCGATGGACTCGGAGTCGACCTCGGTGTGCGCGGGCGCTTCGAGCAGGTGGTCCATGGCGGCGGCGAGGCGCAGGCCGCTGGCGCGCGTGGAGTGCACGAGCACGGCGCGGGCGCCGTCTGCGAGCGCGGTCTCGGCCTGGAGCGCGTGGGACGGCAGCGCGGGCGCGCGCGGGTCGGCGCCCTGGTCGGGCAGCGACTCGTTGGCGACGAGCTCTGACTGGACCACGATCGGCAGCTTCCCTTCGAGCGGCTCGACCTGATAGTGGACGGCGGCGACGGCGCGCTGGGAGAGGCAGACGAGCCGCGTGGAGCTGATGCGCACGCGCCGCCCGGTGGGCGAGGCCCACTCGACCTCGCGGCGCAGCACGCCGGCGCGCAGGTCGAGCACGCGCTCGTGGGAGATCAGCGTGCCGTAGCGCACGTCGAAGGGCTCGTCCTCGACGAGCAGTCGCAGCAGCTTGCCGTTGGTGGCGTTGACGACGACCTCGCCGGCCTCGGGGTAGCCGTAGCCGGCCTCGGCGTAGGGCAGCTGGCGCTGCTCGTAGAAGCCGGCGAGGTAGGTGCCGGGGATGCCGTAGGGCTCGCCCTCGTCGAGGTTGCCGCGCAGCCCGATGTGGCCGTTGGCGAGCGTGAACAGCGACTCGCTCTCGGCGAGGTGCGCGAGCTCGAGCGTCCTCTCGTGCAGCGCCCAGGGCTCGACGGCGAAGGCGGGGTGCTGGATCACGGCGGCGGCGCGAGCAGCTCGTCGAGATCCTTGACGACCACGTCGGCGCCGTGGGCTGCGAGCGCGGGGGCCTGCCCGATGCGGTCGACGCCGACGACCAGGCCGAAGCGCCCGGCGCGGCCGGCCTCGACGCCGGCGAGCGCGTCCTCGAACACGGCGGCTTCGCCGGCGCCGACGCCGAGCGCGCGGGCGCCGGCGAGGTAGGTGTCGGGCGCGGGCTTGCCGTGCAGGTGCTCGCGCTCGGCGAGCACGCCGTCGACGACGGTGTGGAAGAGATCGTCGATGTGGGCGGCGGCGAGCACGTCGCGGGCGTTGCTGGAGGAGGACACGACGGCGCAGCTCAGGCCGGCGGCGCGCGCGGCCTGCACGTAGCGCACGGAGCCCTCGTAGGGCTCGACGCCCTGCTGCTGGATCATTTCGAGCACGAGCTCGTTCTTGCGCTCGCCGATGCCGTGCACGGTGTCGGCCGACGGGGGGTCCTCGGGCGCGCCGGGCTCGAGCTCGATGCCGCGCGAGGCGAGGAACGAGGCGACGCCGTCGTAGCGCGGCCTGCCGTCGACGTACTGGTCGTAGTCGGCGACCTCGTCGAAGGGCACGAACCGTTCGTTGCGTTCGTGCGCGCGCTGCCTCAGGAACTCGTCGAACACGCGCTTCCAGGCGGCGGCGTGCACCTTGGCGGTCTGCGTGAGCACGCCGTCGAGGTCGAACAGGCAGGCGCGCACGCTGCTCGGCAGCCCGAGCACCTCTCAGCGGTCTCCGCGCGCGCGGGCCATGCCGGCAGGCTAGCCGACGAACGCCGGCGCAGGCGCGGGCGAACGGGGCGCCGGCTCGGGCGAACGGGCGCCGGCTCGGGCGAACGGGGCGCCCGCGCGGGCGGCTGCGGGCGCGCCGCTGCGGATGGCGGCGCCCGCGCGGGCGCGCTATACGCTGCGGTGAGCATGGCCGACGGCTCGACGATCGCCTCGCCGCAGGCCGCGGGGGCCCGCGGCGAGGGCGAGCATGCGGCGGCGCCGTTCGCGGGCTACACCGCGTGGGGGCGCAACCTGGCGGCGCCGGTGCGCGACTTCCTCAGCACGGAGACGGGCGGCGCGGCGATCATGCTGGCGGCGACGGTGTGCGCGCTGGGCTGGGCGAACGCGGCGCCGCACTCCTACTCGCACGCGTGGTCGACGTTGCTGGCGGTGCGCGTGGGCGGCGCGGGCGTGAGCATCGACCTGCGCCACTGGGTGAACGAGGGCCTGATGACGCTGTTCTTCCTGGTGGTGGGGCTGGAGGCGAAGCGCGAGCTGGACATCGGCGAGCTGCGCGAGCGCCGGCGCGTGGCGCTGCCGGTGACGGCGGCGGCAGGGGGCATGCTGGTGCCGATCGCGATCTTCCTGGCGTTCAACGCGGGCGGCGCGGGCGCGCACGGCTGGGGCGCGGCGATGTCGACGGACACGGCCTTCGCGATGGGCGCGCTGGCGCTGCTGACGCCGCGCGCGGCGACGCGCATGCGCGTGTTCCTGCTGACGCTGGCGGTGTTCGACGACCTGGCGGCGCTGGCGGTGATCGCGATCGTGTACACGGGCCACGTGGCGACGGTGGCGCTGCTGGTGGCGGTGGGCCTGTTCGCGCTGCTGCTGGCGCTGCGCTTCCTGCCGGTGGCGCGCGGCCCGGTGTCGGTGCTGGTGGCGACGGCGCTGTGGGTGGCGATGTTCGAGTCGGGCATCGACCCGGTGGTGTCGGGGCTGGCGGTGGGGCTGGTGACGAGCGCCTATCCGCCGGCGCGCGACGAGCTGGAGCGCGCGAGCGCGCTGGCGCGCTCGTTTCGCGAGCAGCCGACGCCGGAGCTGGCGCGTTCGGTGCAGCGCGGCGTGAGCTCGGCGATCTCGGCGAACGAGCGCATGCAGTACCAGCTGCACCCGTGGGTGAGCTACGTGATCCTGCCGCTGTTCGCGCTGGCCAACGCGGGCCTGCACGTGACGGGCGGCCTGCTGGGCACGGCGGTGGGCTCGCCGCTGTTCCTGGGCATCGTGCTGGGCTACCTGCTGGGCAAGCCGGCGGGCATCGCGGCGGGCGCATGGCTGTCGACGCGGCCGGCGCTGCGCGGCCCGAAGCCGCTGATCAGCGGTCCGATCCTGACGGCGGCGGGCGCTTGCGCGGGGATCGGCTTCACGGTGTCGCTGCTGATCTCGAGCCTGGCGTTCACGGGCGAGCGCCTGAGCGAGGCGAAGCTGGGCGCGCTGGCGACGGTGGTGCTGGCGCCGGCGCTGACGAAGCTGGTGCTGCTGGCGGTGCGGCGGCTGCCGAGCGACGTGCGCGCGCGCCAGATCGGTCGCACGGCGGAGGACATCCTCGACCTGGTGGACGAGGTGGACCCGCAACGCGACCACGTGCGCGGCCCGGACGACGCGCCGGTGACGCTGCTGGAGTACGGCGACTTCGAGTGCCCCTACTGCGGCCAGGCGGAGGGCGTGATCCGCGAGCTGCTGCTGGCGACGGGCAGCGACGTGCGCTACGTGTGGCGCCACCTGCCGCTGAACGACGTGCACCCGTACGCGCAGCTGGCCTCCGAAGCGGCGGAGGCGGCGGCGGCGCAGGGCAGCTTCTGGGAGATGTACGACGTGCTGCTGTCCAACCAGGACGCGCTGCGCGCGAGCGACCTGATGCGCTACGCGCGCGAGCTGGGGCTGGACGTGGAGCGCTTCGCGCACGAGCTGCACGAGCACGAGCACGCGGAGCGCATCCGCGTGGACGTGGCGGGCGCGGACGAAAGCGGCGTGACGGGCACGCCGACGTTCTTCATCAACGGCCGCCGCCACTACGGCGTGTACGACGTGGCGACGCTGACCGAAGCGGTGCGCGCGGCCAAGCGACGCATAGCCGGCGCGGGCTCGAGCGGCTAGGCGGGCACCACGGTGACGGCCACGGGCGAGCGCTCGAGCAGCTCGCTGGTGACGGTGCCGATCGCCTTGTGCAGGCGCGAGTGGCGCTCGTGGCCGACCACGATCGCGCTCGCCCGGTGGCGCGCGGCGGCGTGGGTGAGCGCGCTCACGGGATCCTCGTCGGAGATCTCGGTGCCGGCGATCGCGTCCAGAAGCTCCCGCCGGCCCTCGAGCGCGAGCTCGTCGAAGAGCGCGCGCGCGACGCGGTGACGCTCCTCCGCGGTGGCCAGCGGCGAGGCCGGCGCGTGCAGCGGCCGGCTGGAGCAGACCAGCACCAGGCGACCGCGCCGGGGCAGCGAGGAGGCGGCCCAGCCGGCGGCCCTGCGCGCGCTGGCGCTGCCGTCGTAGCCGACCACCATGCAGGGGCCGGCGCGCTCCGCGCCGTCTGCGCCGGCGCTCATGCGGCGCTCTGCTCGCGGTCGAGCCGGTCGAGGTAGGGGGCGAGGTACCTGGCGGCGATCTTGCTCGGCGGCGACCAGGTGGGCTCCTCGGTGAGCTCGGAGCTGAAGCCGTGCCCGCCGGCGATCTTGGCGGTGAGATAGAGCGGCTTGCCGCCGGTCAGCAGCATGCCGTGGACGATCGGGTGAAACGGCTTGGGCTCGACCGGCGCGCCCGCCAGCGCGGCGATCGCTTCGGCCGCGGCGTCGGCCTGCTGGGAGGCGAGGCCGCCGTGCTTGACGGCGAACTCGATCGTGTCGCCGGCGGCGTAGACGCGCTCCACGCCGAGCACCTTGCCGTGCGGGTCGACCCTGAGGAAGCCGTGTTCGTGCAGCGGCAGCCCGCGCACGCCGGGGCCGTAGAGCTCGGGCAGCGCGATCACGCGGTCGACGTGCAGGTGCCGGTCGCCGGGGTTGATGACGAGCTCGCCGGTGCGCGGGATCTCGGCGTAGGCGGAGGTGATCACCTTGACGCCCGAGCGCTCGAGCAGCGCGGCGACGCCGCTGCTGGCGCCCGCGCCGAAGATCGCGAGCGGGCTGTCCTCGGGCGTGACGAGCGTGATCGCGACCTCGACGTCCATGTCGTAGGCGCGCGCGGCCGTCTGCAGCGCCAGCTCGTACAGCGGCAGCTGCCACGGCATGCGCCCGGGCGAGACGAACGCGAGGCTCTTCAGGTAGCCCGACTCGACGTCCTGGATGACGCCGTGCAGCAGCTCGTCGAGATGGCGGTCGTCGATCGTGAGCGCGTGCTCGTAGCGCGGCACGGCCTTGCCGCCGAGCGCCACCACCAGCGCGTCGTAGGCGAGCTCGGCGCCGCTCCCGGTGTGCACGGCGCGGGCGTCTGCGTCGACCCACGCGAGCTCGTCGGCGATCAGCGTGGCGCCGGCGTCCGCGGCGATGCGCGCGAGCGGGTAGCGGCGCGCCTGCTCGAGCGCGAACGGCTCGCGCACGGTCATCGGGCGGTACAGGAACTCCTCGCCGGGGGCGATCAGGCTGACGTCGGTGAGCTCGCCTGCGAGCTCGCCGAGGGCGAGCGCCGTCTCGATCGCGGCGACGCCGCCGCCCGCGATCAGGACGCGGAGCTTGGGGGCTGGTGCGCTGTCTGTGGTCATGCGCTCAGGCTACGGCAGAGCGCCCTGCGGCGGCAGCGCGGAAGACCGCATGGCTGTGCGGAGGAACTACGTAGGGGCGCGGCGCCGCCCTCGAACGGCGGGCGGCGTCCTCGACGCGGCCCGTCGCCTGCGCCCTCGCGCGCCGCCGCCGCCGGGACGCCCGATGAGGTCTGCGGCGTTCCCTCCGCGGGGTAGGCGAAAAACCCGGATGCCTGGGCGCCGTCGGCGGCGCATGCTGAGGGCGATGGTGCACGCCTGCGTACAGGCCCGCATGTGGGAGCGTCCCGGATGCCGCAGAAGGTAGCGGTGGGTCGCTGGTCGCTCGACTCCTACGCGGGCATCGCCCCGGAGGAGACGCTGGAGGCGCTGCGCGCGCAGGCTCGCGAGCTGCGCGGCGCGCGCATCCTGCAGGTCAACGCCACCCCCTACGGCGGCGGCGTCTCCGAGCTGCTGCGCTCGGCGGTGCCGCTGCTGCGCGACCTCGGCCTGCAGGTCGACTGGAAGGTGATCGGCGGCAACCCCGAGTTCTTCCACGCCACCAAGACGCTGCACAACGCGCTCCAGGGCGCCGCCACGGGCCTGAGCGGCGCCCAGCGGGAGGCCTATGCCCGGTGCATGACCGAGAACGCGGCGACGCTCGACGGCGGCTATGACTTCATCGTCGTGCACGACCCCCAGCCGGTGGGGCTGCTGCAGGCGCACGGCAAGGGCGAGGCGCGCTGGGTGTGGCGTTGCCACATCGACACCAGCGAGCCCAACCCGGACGCGTGGCGCTTCCTCGCGCCCTACCTGGAGGGCTTCGACGCGGCGGTGTTCACGATGCCCGAGTTCGTGCCGCCGCAGCTGGCGATCCCGCATGTCGCGGCGATCGCGCCCGCGATCGACCCGCTCAGCCCCAAGAACATCGAGCTCGGCGCCGACACCGCGCGGCAGATCCTCGACTGGATCGGCGTGCGGCTGCCGGGCCGGATCGTCACCCAGGTCTCCCGCTTCGACCCGTGGAAGGACCCGCTCGGCGTGATCGACGCCTACCGGCTCGTGCGCGAGGAGATCGGGGACCTGCAGCTGGCGCTGGTGGGCTCGATGGCGCTGGACGACCCCGAGGGCTGGGACGTGTACCGCGAAGTCACCGACGCTGCCACCGACGACCCCCTGATCCACGTGCACACCAACCTCACGGGCGTGGGCAACGTCGAGGTGAACGCCTTCCAGCGTCTCTCCGACGTGATCGTGCAGAAGTCGATCCGCGAGGGCTTCGGGCTGGTGGTGTCGGAGTCGCTGTGGAAGCGCACGCCGGTCGTCGCCGGCGACGCCGGCGGCATCCCGCTGCAGATGCCCGACGGCGTGGGGGGGCGGCTGGTGCACGACACCGAGGAGTGCGCGGCCGCGATGCTGGAGCTGCTGCGCGACCGCGAGCTCGCACGGGAGCTCGCCGACAGCGGGCACCGGCGGGTGCGGGAGCGCTTCCTGCTGCCGCGCCTGCTGCTGGACGAGTTGCGCCTGCTGGGCACGCTCGAGCACGCGGTCCCGACGCCCGCCCGGCCATGAGCCTCGCCGAAGCGGTCCGCTCGCGGAGAGCGCGCGCTGAGCGGCTGGCCAGCGTCACATGGCCGCCGAGCCAATCCTGGCCCGCTGTCCAATGCGGACCCGGCGCGCGGCGGACAGACTGCCAGCGGCCGCGTGCGCGGATCCACCGACGTGGCGCAAACCGACACCGAAAGGGGGCCACGTGGCACACGTGATCGTTTCCTATGACGGAACCCGCAACGACCGCGACGCGCTCGCGCTCGGCCGGCTGTTCGCCACCGCCGGGGCGGGCGTGACCCTCGCCTACGTCCGGCACGCCGCCGAGGGCGACTCCGATCGCGAGGCCGCTGCGCAGGCGCAGGCGGAGCGCCTGCTCGAGGTGGGCGCCGGGCTGATCGAAGGCGCCGGCGCGTCGCAGCGCGTGGTGCTGAACCCCTCTACCGCCGAGGGGCTGGCCTCGCTCGCCGCCGAGCTCGGAGCCGAGCTGATCGCGTTCGGCTCCAGCTACCGGACGCCCGCGGGCCACGTCGAGCTTCCCCAGACGGCGGCGCAGCTGATCGACGCCGAGGTGGCGTGCTCGCTCGCGCTGGCCCCCGCCGGGCTGCGACGCGAGCCGGTCGAGCGCAGCATCGGCACGGTCGCCGTGCACGCCGAGGGCGACGAGGCGTCCGCGTCCGCCAGCGCGGCCAGCCTCGCACACGCGCTCGGAGCGGTCGTCACCGACGGCGAGGCGGACCTGCTCGTGATCGCCTCGCGTCCCGGCGCGCCGCCGGGACGGCTGAGCCTCAGCGCCACGGCGCGCGAGCAGGTGGAGCAGGCCCGCTGCCCGGTGCTGCTGCTGGCCGAGGGCGCGTCGCTGTCCTTCGGCTGACTGCGGCAAAACCCGTACGCCCGCACGGCAAGCTGCGGATGAGCCGCGGTCGGGCGGCGTTTAGCTTGCCGGTATGACCAACACACCGACAGCAGACAGCCACAGCGGCAACCTCCGGGGCGACGCCGCCCCGGTGTTCTCGAACATCCTGTGCGCGGTCGACGGCACGCGCACGAGCCTCGCCGCGGTCGCAATGGCCGCGTCCCTCGCCGGTCGCGGCGGTCGCCTGACGCTGCTGTCGGTGACGGGGGAGCGCGGCTCGGGCCAGTTCGCCGCGGCCGCCATCAACCCCGAGCGGGCCAAGGCGGTGCTGAGCTACGCCAAGCAGCTGGCCGAGGAGGCCGGCGTGCACGCCGCCACCGTCCTCGACCCAGGTCGCCCGCCGGTGGACGTGATCCTCGAGCACGCCCGCGAGCACGACCTGCTCGTGCTCGGCGGCCCCCCGGTCTCGCGCGTGGCGGGGCTGCTGGTGGGCGGCGTGGCGGTCGAAGCGCTGAGCCAGCTGACCACGCCCACGCTGATCGTGCGCCGCTCCTTCGGCGGGTCGCTGCGCGGCCGGCGCGTCGTGGTCGCCAGCGACGGGCTCGAGGGCTCCGAGCGGATCGTGCGCCTGGCGGGCGCGCTCGCCCGCAGCCAGGGCGCGCAGGTGACGCTCGTTCACGCCTCCGGTTCGGAGGCGCGCGTGGCCGGGCGCAGCATCGAGTCGCAGGGGCGCGAGCTGGCCACGATCGTGCCCGACGCATGCGAGGTCGTGACGGAGCCGGGCGGGGCAGCCGAGGTGATCCTGCAGGCCGCCGCGCACGAGCAGGCCGAGCTGGTCGTGCTCGGGACCAGGCGCCTGGCGGGTGTGAGGGCGCTGGGCAGCGTGAGCCGGCGCATCGTGCACGAGGCGGAGTGCCCCGTGCTGCTGGTGCCGCCGGAGCAGTAGGCGCCACGCTCCGCACGGGCATGTTCGCGAACGTGCTCACAGGAGTGGACGGCGGCCCGCCCGCACGGGATGCGGTGGCGCTCCCCCACCGCGATCGTGCTGGTGGTGGCGGCCACCACGCCGGTCGGCAGGTGGGGCAGGGAGTGAGGCTGCTCGCCGCCGTGCTGGCGGCCGGGCTGCTGGCGCTCGCCGGCTGTGGCGGCGGCGCTTCGAGCAACGCCCGCAGCGCTCCGAGCAAGGCACGGTACTCCGCCGGCGCCGAGGCGATCTGCCGTGGCGCCGCCGCCCAGACGAAGCCGCTGATCGAACGACTCACCGCGGCGGCCGCGCCCAGCTCCGCCCCGGCGTCTGCGATCGCCGCCGGCGAGGCTCGAGCCCTCGCCGGGATCGTGCGGCGCCTGCACGCGATCGCGGGCAGCTCCCTGGCGAGACTGCGGGCGCTGAGGCGGCCCAGTGCCGCACACGCCGCGATCGCACGGTTCCTGAACGCGTACGCGCGCGTCGCCGCCGCTCTCGGCCGGGCGTCCGCGGCCGCCGGCGCAGGGCGGCTCGAGCAGGCCGTGAGCCAGCTCGGCCGGGCCGCTTCCGCGGCACAGCAGCTGAGGGCCGCCGCCGACGCCTACGGCTTGACGGCGTGCGGCACGGTGCTCACCGCCCTTGGCGGCGGCTCCTCGGCGGCGTCCGGGCTCCACGTCGAGCTCGTCGGCGAGAGCCGCGAACCGACGGTCAACCGGCCATGGCACTACACCGTGTACGTCAGCGGGCCCGACAAGGCCAAGCCGAGCGGCACCGAGACCACCCGCTACCTGTTCGGCGGCGCGGTGGTCGGCATCGAGAAGCCGCAGAACGTGCCGTTCAAGGACGGCGTCTACCGCGACACGATCGAGTTCCCCGGCGAGGCGGTTGGCTACCCGCTGACGCTCCAGGTGGTCGTCCACACCGCCACCGCCACCGCCAGCGCCGAGCGCCCGATCGAGGTGCGGCGCTAGCTGCCGGAGCACGCGGCGGGCTTGCACGTGTGACGCGTGACGCGGCGCGCGCGCCGTGGCGGCGGACCCAGCGCCCGAGCAGCGCCGCGCGGACGGCACCGCCGAGATCGCGGGTTTCCCCCAATGGCAGCGCGACCGTCGAGCCGTAGCGTGGTGTCATGTCGATCGACGAGCGCGAGATGGCCGCAGGCAGCGGCCTGGCCACGGGCCTGGGCGAACGCGACGCGGTGGCGGCGCTGCGCGCCCAGGCGCGCGTGCTGAGCGGGGACGCCCGCGACTACGACGCGCTGCTGGCGCTGGCCGCCGACGCGCGCATCGTGCTGCTGGGCGAGGCCAGTCACGGCACGCACGAGTTCTACCGCGAGCGCGCGCGCATCACCCGGCGGCTGGTCGAAGAGCTCGGCTTCAGCGTGGTGGCGATCGAGGGCGACTGGCCGGACGCCTGCCGGGTCAACCGCTACGTCCGAGGCGAAGGCGCCGACGGCGACGCCGAGGAGGCGCTGCGCGGCTTCGCGCGCTTTCCCACCTGGATGTGGCGAAACGCCGACGTGCTCGACTTCGTGGGGTGGCTGCGCGCCTACAACACGGGCCGGCACCCCAGCGCCCGCAAGGTCGGCTTCTACGGGCTCGACCTCTACAGCATGGGGGCCTCGATGGAGGCCGTGGTGGCCTATCTGCAGAGGATCGACCCGCAGGCCGCCGAGCGCGCGCGCGAGCGCTACGAGTGCCTGCGGCCGTACTCGCACGACGCCGCCGGCTACGGGCAGGCGTTGCTGCTCGGTGTGGGCGAGCCGTGCCGGCGGCGTGTGATCGAGCAGCTGGTGGAGCTGCGCCGTCGCGCCGGCGACCACCTCGTCAAGGACGGGCTCGCGGCGGAGGACGAGCAGTTCCTCGCCGAGGTCGACGCGGCGGTCGTGGCGGACGCCGAGGAGTACTACCGCACGATGTTCGGCGAGCGCGCCGGCTCGTGGAACCTGCGCGACCGGCACATGGCCGACACGCTCGACCACCTGCTCGCGCACCTCGACCGGCACGGCGGCAGCGCGCGAGCGGTGGTGTGGGCGCACAACACGCACGTCGGCGACGCGCGCGCCAGCGAGATGGCCCAGCGCGGGGAGCTCAGCCTGGGGCAGCTGCTGCGCGAGCGTCACGACGGCGAGGTGCTGAGCGTGGGCTTCAGCACCTATGCCGGCACCGTCACGGCTGCCTCCGACTGGGGCGCTCCCGCGGAGCGCAAGCGCGTGCGCCCGGCGCTGCAGGACAGCTGCGAGGCGCTGCTCCACTGCACCGGCATCCCGTCGTTCATGCTCTGCCCGCTCGGCGGCGGCGAGGCGGGTCGCGTCCCGCGCGACCCCTGCCTGCACCGCGCCATCGGCGTGATCTACAGGCCGCAGACCGAGCGCCAGAGCCATTGGCTGGCCGCCAGCCTCGCCGGCCAGTACGACGCGCTCGTGCACATCGACCGCACGCGCGCCGTCGAGCCGCTCGAGCGCAGCGGCCGCTGGGAGCTCGGCGAGCCTCCCGAGACCTACCCGAGCGCGCTGTGAGCACGATCGCATGGATGCCGGCGGCCAGGGAAGCGGGACGAGCATGAACGCCACGGCCTGGGAGGGCTCTTCGCGATGAGCTCCCATCCCACCGGCGCGGTGACCGTGCCCGACGATCCGCTCGCGCTCGCCCCCGCGCAGGGCGCGTTCGCTGACCGGCGCGAGGCGGGCCGCCGGCTGGCGGCGCTGCTCGGGCGCTTCCGCGCGGAGCGGCCGATCGTGGTGGGCATGCCAAGGGGCGGGGTGCCGGTGGCGGCCGAGGTGGCGCGGGCGCTGCAGGCGCCGCTCGAGGTGGCGCTGGTGCGCAAGATCGGCGCCCCACGCAACCGCGAGTACGCGATCGGCGCGGTCGCCGAGGGCGGCGTGTGCCTGCTGGATCGCGCTAGCGTCCACGCTCTCGGTCTCTCCGAGCGGGGTGCGCAGCGGCTCGTGCAGCGCGCCGAGCACGAGCTGGCCGAGCAGGCCGCCCGCTATCGCGGCGCCCGCGAGCCGCTCTCGCTCGCGGGGCGCACCGCGATCCTCGTCGACGACGGCCTCGCCACCGGACGCTCGGCGCAGGCGGCCATCCATTCGCTGCGCAGGCGGGGAGCCGCTCGGGTGATCCTCGCGGTTCCCGTCGCCGCGCCGGAGTCCGCGCACGAGCTTCGCGGCGAGGCCGACGAGGTCGTGTGCGCGCTGGCGCCCGAAGGCATGTGGGCGGTGGGCCTGTGGTACGAGGACTTCCGGCCCGTGGGCGACGAGCAGGTCACGGCGCTGCTCGAGGCCGCGCACGAACGGACGCGCTCGGCACCGGGCGACGGCGTGTCTCCGGACGGCGCCGGCGAGGTGGACCGCGAGGTGGAGATCGTCGCGGCGGGCGCGGTCGCGCTCGGCGGCGAGCTAACCCTCCCGGCCGATCCCGAGGGCATGGTCGTGTTCGCCCATGGCAGCGGCTCCAGTCGCCTGAGCCCGCGCAACCGGCGGGTCGCTCGAGCGCTGAACGCGGGCGGCTACGGCACGCTGCTGTTCGACCTTCTCACCGTCTCGGAGGAGCGCCGGCGCGCGAACGTCTTCGACGTGCCGCTGCTGGCGTCGCGCCTGCTCGCCGCCGCCGCGTGGCTGGACGGACAGGAGCAGTGCGCGCAGCTGCCGCTCGCCTGCTTCGGCGCCAGCACCGGCGCCGCGGCCGCGCTCACCGCCGCCGCCGAGCAGCCGCAGCGCGTGCGCGCCGTGATCTCGCGGGGCGGGCGCCCCGACCTCGCCGAGCGCCTGTCCGCCGTGCGCGCCCCCACGCTGCTGATCGTCGGCGGCGCGGACACCGAGGTGCTGGCGCTCAACGAGCTCGCCCGCGCGCAGCTGCGCTGTGCCAGCGAGCTGGCGGTCGTGCCCGGCGCCACGCACCTGTTCGAGGAGCCGGGAGCGCTCGAGCAGGTGAGCGGCCTCGCCCTGGACTGGCTCGCGCGCCACTGCCGCGCCGAGCCTTGAGCGCGCCACGCGGCCCCCGGCGACGCGGCTCGGGACGCGCCGCGGCGTAGCGGCAGCCCGTTCACTGCTGACGCGCGCGCACGATCTGCGTGCCGGCTTGACCCGCGAGGATCGCGGCTGCGTCCTCGAGTGCGCCGATCGCGGCGATGCCGCCGGTGGCGAGGACGAATGCCTGCGCGGCTTCGAGCTTCGGACGCATCGAGCCGGCGGCGAAGCGGCCCGGATCGAGCTCGCCGGCCACGACCTCCACGATCGGCTGTGCCCGCGCGCTGCCGTGGTCGCGCTCCACGTAGGGCACGTCGGTCAGCAGCAGCAGCGCGTCGGCCCCCATTTCGCGTGCCAGCAGCTCCGCCGCGAGGTCCTTGTCGATCACCGCCTCGACGCCGCGCAGCGCGCCGTGCTCGTCGGCGGTCACGGGGATGCCGCCGCCGCCGACGCACACCACCAGCACGCCGGCGTGCACGAGCGTGCGGATGGTCTGCAGCTCGACGATCCGCTGCGGGCGCGGCGAGGGCACCACGCGCCGCCAGCGCTCGCCGTCCGCCGCCACGCTCCAGCCCCGCTCCGCGGCCACGCGCTCGGCGTCGGGCCGGTCGTACAGCGGGCCGATCGGCTTGCTCGGGTGCAGGAAGGCGGGGTCCTCGCCGTCCACGATCACCTGCGTCAGCAGCGTGGCCGCCTGCCGGCCGCGCAGGCGGCCGCTCAGCTGCTGCTCGAGCAGGTAGCCGATCATGCCCTCGGACTCCGCCCCGAGCACGTCCAGCGGATACGGGCTGACCTGGAGGTAGGACTCGGCCTGCAGCGCGAGCAGTCCCACCTGCGGCCCGTTGCCGTGGGTGACGATCACGCTGTGGGCGCCCGCCAGCTCGGCCAGCGCGTCGGCGGCGACGGCGACGTTGCGCCGCTGGGTGTCCACGTCGGCGGGCTCGCCGCGGCGCAGCAGCGCGTTGCCGCCTAGCGCCGCCACCACGAGCATGCCCCAAATCTAGGCCCCCGATCGGTCGGGTGAACCCGTAGTTTCTGCGGTGCGCGGTGTGGCGCCTCCACGATGGTCGGCGCGCCCGCGCCTTCGAGACTGCACGGCGTGAGGCACTTCATCGACACGCAGGACTGCAGCCGCGGTGAGCTCGAGCAGCTGTTGCAGCTGATCGGCATGCTCAAGGCCGCAGACTACGACGGCGCGGTGCCGCAGCTGCTGCCCCGCTGCTCGCTGGGGATGATCTTCGAGGAGCCCTCGACGCGCACGCGCGTGTCCTTCGAGGTGGCGATGACCAAGCTCGGCGGGCACGGCATCTACCTGAAGCCGGGCGAGATCCACCTCGGCGGCAGGGAGTCGCTGTACGACACCGCCAAGGTGCTATCGCGCATGTGCGACGTGATCGAGGCGCGGGTGCTGGAGCACGAGACCGTGCTCGAGCTCGCGCGCGACGCGGAGGTGCCGGTGATCAACGGCCTCAGCGACTACAACCACCCCACGCAGGCGATCGCCGACCTGTTCACGATCACAGAGCGCCTGCCCGCGGGACGCCGCCTGGAGGACTGCACGGTGGTGTTCGTGGGCGACCGCACCGACGTGTGCTCCTCGCTGATGTTCATCACCACCCAGTTCGGCATGAACTTCGTGCACGCCGGCCCGCCCGCCTACCAGGCTCCCGCCGAGTGGGTGGCGCTCGCGCAGGCCAACGTGCACGCCGCCGGCAGCGGCAGCGTGACCGTCACCGCGGAGGTCGAGGACGCGGTCGCGAAGGCCGACTTCCTCTACACCGACGTGTGGTGGTGGTTCGGCCAGGAGCAGGAGCAGGCGCAGCGAAAGGCCGCCTTCATGCCTCGCTACCAGGTGAACGCCGAGCTGTTCGCGCGCGCCCCCTCGCACGCGCTGTTCATGCACTGCCTGCCCGCCACCCGCGGCGGCGAGGTCACCGACGAGGTGATCGACCACGAGCGCTCGATCGTCTTCGACCAGGCCGAGAACCGGCTGCACGCCCAGAAGGGCCTGCTTGCGTGGCTGGTGCACCCGCGCCTGCGCCAGCCGCCGAGCGCGGAGGCGCGCGCCTTCCACGAGCAGCGGGTGCATGCGTTCCTGGGCGAGGTCGGCTGGGAGACCGAGGTGGAGCGGACGGAGGCGCGGCGATGAGCGCTGCCGGACCGTCGGCGGGCGCCGCGCAGGCGCCCTTGCAGGCCGCCGCGGCACAGCCCCCCGGCGGCTCGCGCCGGCGCGTGATGGGCCTGCGCGACATCACCCTGTACACCGTCTCGGCCGTGCTGGTGGTGGAAACGCTCACCTCCTCGGCGGCGGTGGGCACGAAGACGCTCGCCTGGTGGCTGCTGTTCCTGATCCTCTTCTACATGCCCTACGGGCTGATCACCGCCGAGCTCGCCACCGCCTACCCCGAACAGGGCGGCATCTACGTGTGGGTGAGGCGCGCGTTCGGGCGCCGCGCGGCCGCGCGCACCACCTACTGGTACTGGGTCAACGTGGCGATGTGGATGCCGTCGGTGTTCCTCGTGTTCGCCGGCGTCTTCTGCCAGCTGTTCATCGAGCGCTGGAGCGAATGGCCCGCCGGCAAGTGGCCGCAGGTCGTGATCGCGCTCGCGCTCACCTGGCTGGTGGTGGCGGTGGGCATGATCCGCCTGGACGTGGGCAAGCACTTCAACAACATCGGCGCTGCGCTGAAGATGGTGATCATCGTCGCGCTCGGCGCCGGCGGGATCGTGTTCGCGATCCGCCACGGCGCCGCCAACTCGATCACCGGCTCGAGCTTCGTGCCCTCCTTCGACGTCGCCAAGAGGTTCCTGCCGGTGATCATCTACCTGATGATCGGCTTCGAGCTGGTGTCCAGCATGGGCGACGAGCTCGAGCAGCCGCAGAAGCGCATTCCCCGAGCGCTGCTCACCTCGGGGCTGTCGATCGCGTTCTTCTACGTGCTCGCCACCGTCGGCATCCTGCTCGCGCTGTCGCTGTCGAAGCTGCACCTGATCGAAGGTCTCGTGGAAACCTTCAAGGCGATCTTCGGGCGCAGCGGCGCGGGCGAGGTCGTCGTCTACGCGCTCGGTGTCGCGGCGCTGTACACATTCTTCGCGAACATGACCACCTGGACGATGGGCGCCAACCGCGCCGCCGCGGAGGCGGCCAAAGACGGAGAGCTGCCGGCGCCGCTCGGACGCGAACACCCGGTCCGGCGCACCCCCGTGGCGGCGTTCGCCATCTCCGGTGTGATCTCCTCGGCGATCCTGTTGATCACCGCTGTCTTCATCAACACGCAGGACAACCTGTTCTTCGCGATCTTCGCGTCCTCGTCGGTGATCTTCCTGATGCCCTACCTGCTGATGTTCCCGGCGGCGGTGGCGCTGCGCTACAAGGACCCCGACCGCCCGCGGCCGTTCCAGGTCCCCGGAGGCAAGCCGGTGCTGATCGCGCTCGCGACCGTCACCAGCGTGATCGTCGCCGGTGGGATCCTGCTGTTCGTGTGGCCGGAAGTCCCCAGCAGCCCCACAGAATGGTCGTACACCGGGCCGCTGCTCGGGATCGTGGTGGCGGCGCTGGCGGTGGGCGAGGCGATCGTCTGGGCGATGTTCCGCCCGCACGAGCCCGGCGTGGGCGTCTTCCATCGCGGGCACCCGCACGCGCGTCCGCACCTGCGTCACCGCTACACGCCGCGCCCCGCTCAGCCTGACCCCTCCGGGGCGCCCGCACCGCTGCCGCCGGGGTCCGAACCGTTCGCCAGCCGAGGCCCGGAGTCCCCCGCCGCGGCGCCGCCGCTGCCGATGGGGTCAGAACCGTTCGCCGGCAGCGGCCAGTGAGCCGCACGCTCGCCTCCACGCCCGCCGCCGACGGCTACCGCATGCCCGGCGAGTTCGAGCCGCACGCGGGTTGCTGGATGGCATGGCCGCAGCGCCCCGACAACTGGCGCCTCGGCGCCAGGCCCGCGCAGGAGGCCTACGCGGCGGTGGCCGCCGCGATCGCCGCGTCCGAGCCGGTCACGATGGCGGTCTCCGACGCCCAGTTCGAGCACTGCCGCACGCTGCTGCCGGAGACGGTGCGGGTGGTGGAGATCGCCACCGACGACGCCTGGATGCGCGACATGGGCCCCACGTTCCTCGTCGGCGGGGCCGGCGGCACGCGCGGCGTGGACTGGCGCTTCAACGCCTGGGGCGGGCTCGAGGGCGGGCTGTACTTCCCGTGGGATCGAGACGACCGCGTCGCCCGCAAGGTGCTCGAGATCGAAGGAGCCGACCGCTACCGCGCGCCGATCGTGCTCGAGGGGGGATCGATCCACGTCGACGGGCAGGGCACGGTGCTGGTCACGGAAGAGTGCCTGCTCAACGCCAACCGCAACCCGGAGCTCTCACGCGAGCAGATCGAGCGGGCGCTGTGCGACTACCTCGGCGCCTGGAAGGTGATCTGGCTCGGGCGCGGCGTCTACAACGACGAGACCGACGGCCACGTCGACAACCTCGCCTGCTTCGCGCGTCCCGGCGTCGTCCTGCTCACTTGGACCGACGACGAGTCCGACCCCCAGCACGCGATCTCCCGCGACGCGCTGGAGCGCCTGCAAGCCGCCACCGACGCCCGCGGCGAGCGGCTGGAGGTCGTGCTGCTGCCCTCGCCAGGGCCGATCGCGATCACCGCCGAGGAGGCCGCCGGCGTCGACGCCGTAGAGGGCACGCTCCCGCGTCGCGCCGGCGACCGTCTCGCCGCCTCGTACGTGAACTTCTACCTGGCGAGCACCCGCGTGGTGCTGCCGCTGCTGGACGAGCGCTTCGACGAGCGGGCCGCCGAGACCCTGCGCGGTGTCTTCCCCGAACGCGAGGTCGTCGGGGTGCCCGCCCGCGAGATCCTGCTCGGCGGCGGCAACGTCCACTGCATCACCCAACAGGTCCCCGCGGTCGCGTAGCCGGCGGGCCGGCCACTTCGGCGCGCAGCGACAGGCTCGGAGGCGAGAGCGCTCGATCGCGACGCTGGAGAAGGCGAGCGACCCGACCGCGGCGCAGAGATAGCGACAGGCCGCGGTCGGCCCCATCCATAGATTGTCCCCTCGACCGACGTGACCGGTACCGACGCCGGCGCCGCTTGCGGGTGCGACGCTCCACACATGGTTCTCGCCGAGCGCAGCCAGGCCGGGGCCGATGGCGGCGCCTGACCCCGCCATCGCCCTGTTCGCTCCCCACCCGCTGTTGACGGTCACGATCGAGGCGGAGGGCCCGGCGCGGCAGAGCATCCACTTCCACGCGGGCGGACAGGGGGTGTGGGTGGCGGCGATGGCCCGCTGCATGGGCGCGCGGCCGATCTTCTGCGGGCTGCTCGGAGGCGAGTCCGGGGAGCTGTTGCGGGCGCTGCTGGCCCAGGCGGTGGGCACCGCGACGCATCTCGTCGGCACCGCGAGCGCCAGCGGCTGCTACGTCGTCGACCGCCGCCACGGCACCCGGCAGCTGCTGGCGATGACGGTCAGCGACCCGCCCGGCAGGCACGAGCTCGACGAGCTGTGCTCGCTTGCGATCTCGCACGCCGCCGACTGCGGGTGGCTCGTCGTGACCAACCCGATGCCGGCGGAGGCGCTGCCGCTCGAGGTCTATCGCGACCTCGTCGCGGACGCCCGCGCCGCTGGCGCGAGAACGCTCGTGGACCTGTCCTGCCCGCGGCTGGACTCCGCGCTGGAGGGCGAGCCCGATCTGGTGAAGATCAACGACTGGGAGCTCGCGGAGTTCGTGCGCGGGCCGGTCTCGGAGCCCGCCCAGCTGTTGGCCGCGGCGCAGAGGCTGCGCGACGCGGGCGCCAGGCGCGTGGTCGTCACGCGCGGCGAGCTGCCCGCCCTGGTGCTCGACGGCGAGCAGACGCTGGAGCTCGTCCCGCCCCGCTTCGAGCACGGCTTCCGCGAGGGCTGCGGCGACGCCATGCTGGGCGCCCTGGCGGCGGCATGGGCCGCGCACGGGGATCTGCCCGACGCGCTCGTGCAGGGCGCGGCGGCCGGCGCCGCCAACTTCCTGCGCCGCGGCATCGGCCGGGCCTCCCGCGAGGTCGTGCAGGAGCTGTCCGCCAAGGTCACGCTCGGCCCCTGGCCTGACGTCTGAGCGACGCCCCGGTGGCCGTGCGGAGCGCCACGGCAGCAGAGCGCCACGGCGGCGGCGCGCCACGGCGGCGGCGCGCCTGATCGCACAGCGGCCCCCGCCGGCGGTTGAGCGCTCAGCCCGCGGCGGCGGGAGGCGCGACCGGCCCTCCACTCAGAACCGCCGCCGGTCCCTCCTGAACGCTCCACGAAGCCAGGTCGGTCAGGCCGAGGGCCCGCAGCCGCTGCGCTCCGTGGCTGAGCTTCAGCGCCCGCCCCCCGTGCGATGAGTGAGCGTCGCTGGCGAGCAGGTGGACGAGACCCCCCCTGGCCAGCCTGGCGATGAGCTCGGCTGTGCCCGCATCGCCCCCGGCTACGAAGTCGGCGGTCCACTGCAGCAGGCAGCCGCGCTCGCACAAGCCGTGCAGCACCGACTCGAAGCCGGCGCCGGCGTGGCGCTCGGGATGCGCGAGCACCGTCCGCGCGCCGCGCGCCGCGAGGCGCTCCACCAGCGCCGTGAGCTCGTCTCCGATCGGCCCCGGCGCGGGCTCGAGCAGGATCCAGTCGCCGCCGCCGAGGGCTATCGCGCGCAGGTGCCGGTCGCTGAGCGAGTCCGCGAGCAGAGCCGAGACCTCGCCGCCGGATGCGATCCGCAAGGCGATCCCGGCCTCCTCGAGCGCAAGCTGCAGCGCCTCGAGCCGCTCCGGCAGCTCCTCGATGCGCACGTCGTGATCGCCGCGCACGTGCGGGGTGGCGCACACCACCGAGATGCCGTCGCCCACGGCGATCCGTGCCATCGTGAGGCTGTCCGCGAGGTCCAGCGCACCGTCGTCGAGGCCCGGCAGGATGTGCGTGTGCAGGTCGATCAAGTCTCCTCCGTCCAGGCCACTGGATACCGGACGGGCGCGATGCCTCCGATAGGTAGTTAACCGCCACGGCGATGAGGTACGGCACCGAGGTCGCAGACGCCGGCCGCGCCTAGCCTGCTTGGCACGATGCCGCTTTCACTTCTGATCGTCGCCGGCTGCGGCTGGCTGGCGTTGACCGCCTTCACGCTCGCGATCGCGTGCGCGGCGGCTCGCGCCGACCGCGCGGCCGCGCCGGCCGGGCGCGGGTGCCCCTCGACGGGGCGCGCGGGCGAGCGCTCGCGCCGCTCGCGCCGACGCCGGCCTGCGCCGTGGGAGGAGCGTCGCCCTAGGTGCCGGCGAGCGCGCGCAACGGGGTCATGCGCGTGACCCGCCACGCCGGGTAGACGCCGCCCAGCATGCCGATCGCGACGCCGATCAACAGGCCGCGGCCGAGGCCCCACGCGGTGATCGCCGGCGAGACGTAGCTGCCGGCGCCGAGCGCCGCCACCAGCGCCCGCGCGCCGAGGATGCCGATCAGCAGGCCCCCGGCCGCGCCCCGCATGCACCCCCCCACCCCCTCCCCGAAGATCAGCGCCGCCACGCGCGCCGGCGACCAGCCGACCGTGCTCAGCAGACCCAGCTCGCCGCGGCGTTCCATCACCGACATCGCCATCGTGTTGGTCACGCTGAGGCCGCCGACGATCAGCGCGATCACCACGATCACCAGGATCGCCTGCGAGATCAGCGTGGCGTTGGCGCCGACCCGCAGCGCCTGTTCGGGATCGGTGATCACCCGGGTCCCCGGCAGCTCGCGTTCGATCGCCCTGCCGGCGCTGCTCGCGTGCACCCCCGGAGCGAGGTCCACGACCACGTCGGTCTCCTCTCGGGGGCGGTCTGTGAGCTGCTGCGCCACCGCCAGCGGCAGCACTGCCCCGGCGTCCTCGAACAGGATCCCCGAGTGGTAGACGCCGGCGATCGGGAAGGCGCGCCCCTCGATCGTGACGTGGCCGCCGGCGCGCAGGTGCAGTTGCGCGGCCAGGCGGTCGCCGACGAGCGCGGCCCGCGTGCCCGCCGCCGGCTGCGCTCCGGCGGTGATCACCAGCGAGCGCGTGAAGAAGCCGCGCGGTTCGGCGCCGAAGACGATCGCAGCCGGTTCGCCGCGCACCGCTTCCACCACCAGCAGCAGCGGCGTCGCGCGCGTCACCTGGGGCAGGCGGCGAAGCCGCCCCACCAGGGAGGACGGGAGCACCGAGGTGGTCGGTTCGGCGACGTTCGCCTGGAACACGCCAAGGCCGGAACCGCCCAGGTGCACGAACCCCGCCGCGGTCCGCTGCAGGCCCGCCGTGAACGACAGCAGCGCCACCACCATCGCCACGCCCACCGCGGCGCCGACGTAGGTAGGTCGAACAAAATCCGAACGTAGGTTCGAGGGCTCCTGGGCGTGGTGCCGCGTTGGTTTGCCAAGGTTGGGGTTCCAGGCGGCTAGGGCCTGGTAGGTCGGCGTCAGGGCTGTCCCGGTGATCTCGCCGTCCTCGCCTATCTCGATGCGCTGGAAGATCGCGCGATTGAGGATGCGCCGCTCGATCGGTGTGCCGTCGCGATAGACCTGGGCGATGTTCTTTAGGCGCTGGAGCGCTTCATCGAGGGCGGCTTCGGCCTGCTCGGACTGCACGACGGCGATGCGTCTGAGCCGTTCGGCGGCTTTGGCCTCGGCCTTGAGCTTGGTTTGCTCGCGCTCGAAGACCTCGATCGTCACGAGGTCGTCGTAGTAGAGCTGCACGAGCTTTTCTTGCTTGGCTTCGATCTGTTTGAGGGTGCGTTCGTGGCGCTCGGCCTGCCGCTCGACTAGCCCGGCGCGGTCGGCGATCTCCTCGCGTAGCTCACGGCGTATCTGCTCCATGACATCGGGGGAGAGATAGACGCCGGCATATAGCTGCTCGACGTGGTCCTCGACCTTGGGCACGGAGTAGTGGCCACTGGCGTCGCAGTGGATGTGGCGTTGGCGGGCCGTGCGGTTGGTGCATGAGAAGTAGTCGTAGTGGTCGCCGGAGCGGCTGCGGTGGCGCCCGAACAGCAGACGACCTTTGCACTTGTCGCAGATAACAGTTGAGCGCAGGTAGTGGTGGTGTAGCTGTGGCCGCTCACCGCCGATGCGCTGTGCGGCCAAGATGGCTTGTACGCGCTCAAACGTTTCAGGGTCAACGAGCGTTGGGTGGGTTCCTTTGTAGCTGCGGCCTCCCCACTTAACGATACCTATGTAGTACGGGTTTTTCAACATTTCGTGGATACGGTTATCGCCGAGTATGCGTTCGGGATATTTTGGGGTGCCGCGACTGCGCAAGCCTTGTTCTGCGAGGTAGCTGGCAAGACCACGCAGTGACCAATTTCCGGTCACGTATAGCTCAAAAGCGGCCTTGACGAGTTTGGCACGCTTCCTGTCGAGCACCACGCCACGGACGCCGTGTGCACCTGGCTGGCGCTGTGCTGAGACGTACCCGATGGGCGGCTTGAAGGGTGTGCCCCCAAGTTCATGCTTGCGCCGCAGTCCCTTCAACACCTCGTTGGAGAGGTTGTGCGAGTAATACTCGTTGAACGCGGCGAGCATGCCGTGCATCAGCCGTCCTGGGGCGGTGTCATCAATGTTCTCGGTTGCTGAGACGAGCGTTATGCCCATGCCGACGAGCTTTTGGTAGAGCACCGCGTCATCGAGGCGGTTGCGGGCCAGTCGGTCTACCTTGTGCACGATCAGGTACTTGACGCCGAGCTTTGGAAGCTCGCGCATCATTTGCTGCAAGACCGGCCGGTTATCGCTGCGGGCACTCTCGGCGCGCTCCAGGTAAACCTTGCCAAGCTCGGCACCTAGTTCGCTGGCCTTGCGCTTGCACGCCTCGGCCTGTGCCGGCAATGAGTACCCGTCGCCGTCGTCGTCACCATCACGGCCGAGCTGGCCGACGCTGGAGACGCGGGCGTAAACCGCAGCCGTCTCTCGTGCTGGCTCCATCTCATCTTGTTGATCTAGTGGGTGTGGGGTGGTATGTGACATAAGATAGTTCCTCCTTTCGTTGCTAGTTGTTGTGGATAATGCAACGTTGTGATCGTTGCTACGTTTCACCTCCCTTCCTGGCCGGTTGGCCTTAAGATTTTCCCGTTAAAAACGAGATGTGGCAAGGTGTTAGTGGGGCCTAGCGGGTCGATCCAAGCCGCTGCTTGGATCGACCCGAGAATCGGCTACTTCAGCGCCTCCAGTCGTTCGGTGATGGCCTTCTTGCGCTCGCCGGCACTGGCCTTGAGCGCTCTCGCCTCCTCGACGTGCTCTTTCGCCCGTTCGTCGGCTACTTCGATCTCCTTGTCGATGGCCGCCAGCGCGCGCTCCAAGGCGGCCCGGGCGTCGCCGACCGCATCCTCGAGCGAGGTCGCCCGCCGGCGCGGGCGAGATTTCCCGTTGCCTTTGCCGCTGGTGAACGAGTAGTACGCGCCGCGGATTGATCCGAGCGGCTGGCCGTACTCCTCGGCCAGTTTCTTGAAGGCGGCGGCCTTGCTCATGCCGCCCGCGATCAGCTCCTCGGTCTTGGTGTAGACCTCCTCGGCCTTGCTCATCGCCATAACGAGAGTGTCCTCCTGTTGGGTTGGTGGATGGCTGCTGGGGCCGGCAGAAAGAGCACTCGCCCCTTCCGCCGGCCGGTCGGCCATCCACGACGAGCCCTCACCCCGGCAGCGCGGCCGGCTCCGCGAGTCCTGCACGCTCGCGCGCGAGCGCGGCATAGGCGGGACTCAGTTCGATGCCGAGTGCGTTGCGGCCGAGTTCGCGGGCGACCTTGAGCGTTGTGCCCGAGCCGGCGAACGGATCACACACGAGCCCCGGCCGGGTCGGTGCACCGCAGCCGCAGGGCACGAGCGCCCGTGTCTGGGGACGACCGGCCAGGTAGATCACGCGGCGGCCTGAGCGCCGCCAGGGACGGCTGCAGGCAGTGCAGACCTTGGCCGGTGCGGTGGCGAGGATCGGGCGGCGCACCAGGCTCTCGGGGAAGGTAGCGAAGTGACCGCCCGTGTGCCGGCCGGGCGGCAGCACCCACACGTCGGTCGGGTTCTTGCCGAGCGGGTGCCCGGCACGGCCCTCGCGGGCGAGCTGGTTGAGCCCGTCACGGCGACTGCCCAATGCGCCGAGCACGCCGGCTGGCAGCTTCGAGAGCGTGCGTGTCGGGCGCCTGGTAGTAAGCGGCAGGCGGATCGCGTCGAGGTCGTAAAAGTAGTCGCCCCGGCGGGTCAGATGCAGCACGTACTCCCAGCCGTTGGTCAGCCGGTCGGCAATCGGAGACGGCAGCGGGTTGGTCTTGACGTAGGCGACGCGGTTGCGCACGATCCAACCGTCCTCGAGCAACGCCCGCGTCAGCCGCTCAGGTGCCAGAAGCAGCGACTTCGGCGGTGCCCCCAGCCGCTCGTGCCGGGAGTAGGTGTCGCCGACGTTCAGCCAGAACGAGCCGGTCGGAACGAGCACCCGCGCGATCTCTCTGGCTACCGTGCAGACGCTCTCGACCCACGCATCGACGTCGGGCTCATGGCCGAGCTCGCCCTCTCCTGCGCCGTAGCGGCGAGCCCGAAAATACGGCGGTGAGGTCACAACGCAGTCGATCGAGCCGGCCGCGAGGGAGCCGAGGGCTTCGGCGGCGTCTCCGCAGATCACGACGTTGCGCGGCGTCACGAGCGCGCCTCTTGCGCCAACCGCGCGACGCCTTCGTCCAGCAGGCAGACCGTGAACATGCGCCCGGCCTCGCCGGGCAGACGGCCCAGGATGCGCGTAAGCTCGCCGGCCCGGCGAGCGTCCGGCACCGCCCACAACACCCGAGGGTAGATGCCGTGCTCGTGCTGCTCGGCTCCAGAGCGCCAGTGCGCGAGGTAGCGCCGGCACTTGGCGAGCAGGGTGCCGGCGTGCTCGCTGCCCAAATCAACCTCGACGAACCACCTGTCTTCGAGCGCACCGACACCGACGCGCGCGAACAGGTCGGGCCTGAGCCACAGCCGCGCACCCCAAGCACCGAGAAATGCGCGATGGCAGGCCGGCTCCTGCTGAATCTCGATCAGGTCAAGCTCGCCACGCCGATCGGCGGCATGCAGATCGACGACGAGTTGCGTGCAGGCAAGCATGTGAGCCCGGAAGCGTTCCCCTGGGACGCCCATCCGCCGCAGCCGGTATCCCCGGCGGGCCAGCAGCCTGGCGCCACCAACGCCGACGCCGTAGACGAGCGCAGCTGAACCACCGCCGACGCCACCACGGGGGCGGCCCGGCAGCGGGTCGAGCACCCGCCAATCCGCCAGGCGCTTGAGCGCCCGCAAACCCGCCCGCGCCTTCCCCGGCTCGGTAGCCGGATCATCTGTCCAGTAGAGGCGCACGAGATGCCGAGAGGTCGCCAGCCGACACTCCGCCATGAAGCCGAGCAGGTGCCAATCCTGCGCCGAGAGGCCGGCGGCGATGCGATCCAGGCGGCTGGAGGTCAGATAAACAGACGAAGCAACAGCGCAGTCTTTCCCCGTCGAAATCTCGGGGAACTCGCCACGAATCGGGCGATCCTGGCCGCTTATCCCACCAGCGACAGGTCGGGCGACACGACGACTCACGCAGTCCTCCCCTACGGCCGTAGCCACCCTCACGACGGGCCTCATCGCCCATGCCACGACGGCGCAACTGCTCCTCGACCTCGCGCGGATCGCGACCGTAGCGCTCGGCGCTGGCTCGCCGAATCGTCGCGCCCTGCCCCGTGGCCGGCGGTAGCGGATCGGTGCGGCCCGTGATGACCGCGCTCCCACCCCCCTGTCCGCCCGTGTTCACGCGGCCGGCAATCTCGTAGCGGGCGAGCCCGGCCAGATCACCAGCGGTTAGCGGCGAAAGCTCGGGAGCAAGCGCCTCGGCCTCTTTCGCGCTCGTCTTGAACGTCAGAAGCGAACCGGCATTGGCGAGAAGGGATATGCGCGCACGCTCGGGCAACCGTGAGGCGGCCTGGGTTGCCGCCACGACCGCGCAGTTGAGCGAGCGGGTGCGCTCGAAGAAGACCTCGGGGCCGACCGGCAGATGCACGAGCGACTGGAGCTCGTCGAGCACCAGCATCACCTGCTGGCGTCGCTCGGGCGGGATGGCGGCCCGCTTCTCCACCGACACCCACACCAGATAGGTGACCACGCCGGCCAGCAGCTCGGCGGCCGGCTCCCCCAGCGTGCCAGGGCTCGTAGACACGCACAGCCACCTGCCTTCCTCCAGTAGCCGCTCCAGGTTGAGCTTCGGCTGCGGCTGGCTGAGCACTGCCCGAAGTGCCGGCCTGCTGAGAACATCGGTGATACGTGCGATCGCCGGAGCGATATGGGCGACTTGCTCGGCAGGGCTCAGAGACTCCTCGAACGCGCGCCACTCGGCTGCGATGATCGGGTCAGTGATCCGACCCGTCACCGACCGCCGCAGCACAGGATCGGTGTAGAGGCGCAACCAGTCGTAAAGGACTGGCTCGGGCAGCGCCGCGAGCGAGCGCAGGCCGAGACGCAGGTAGCGCTCGATCCGAGGCCCCCAACCCTCGGTCACGCCACGAATAACCGAAAGAAGCACGTCGCTGCGCATCACCGCATCCCCCGTGCCGAACAGATCAAGGCCGGGGATCGGGCCGGGCTGTGCGGGGTCGAGCACCAAGATCCGCTCGGCATACTCGGCTGGCACATGATCGAGCAGCGTCGGGATCGCATCCTTCGGGTCAACGAACACGCCACCGACGTTTTCGGCCAGCGCATCGAGGATCAGCCGGATCAGCACCGTCGTCTTTCCCGAGCCGGTGCTGCCGAGCAGGCCAAGATGCAGCCTCGCCGAATCCATCGTCAACGCGATAGGGCGGGGCGAGCCGAGGCTGTCGCTGCCAGTAAACAGGTGACGACCACGGCTGGGAACCCAGCGCGGCACGATCAACTGCCGGGCACCACCGACCTCGACACCGGGAATCGCCTCAGCCCCCAACGGCCAGCCGAGCAGGCCGAGCGCTTCGCTGACCGTGACCCACCCTGAGCTTCGCGTCGTCTTCGGCACCGAGGCCAGGCTGCGGCCGGCACGTTCGCTGGTCACCCGAATCGCTCCAACCGCCCCACGCCGGCTACGCAGCGAACTACAAATGTGCTCACAGATCGCACGGGCACGCGCGGAGGAGCCCGTACGCACGAGCACAAGGCCGGAAGCCCGAAAGCCGGCACCGGAGGCAAGCTTGTGCCGCCAGGCCCGCTCGGCGTCACGGGTCGCGCGATCCAGCGGCTCCTTTGGCGCATATGGCCTCGGGCTGCCGCTGCGAATCGCCCATTTGAGCGTCGCACGCTCACCCGGAGCTAGGCTGGCCAGGCCCGCCAGCAACGTGCGGGCAGCACCCGCCGGGTTGTCGGTCGCAAGCGTGAGTGGCGTCGGCAAAAACAGCTTGGCCGCGACCGTCGCCGACCCTTCGGACTCTGGCGATGCCTGGCTGACTCGTAGGCCCGACAACGCGCCGCTCAGCGTCGCCACAACCGACGAACGCACCGCCTCCGGCACCCACAGGAAATGACGGATGCCCTCAGCGCTGGCGTCCACTTCCAAGACGTACTCCATGCGGTAATCGCTGCCAGCGATAGCGGCCAGTGCCACCTTGGCACCCAGCGGATCGGCCCCCGCCGGAAACGTGACAGCAAGCCTGATACGACTTTGTCGCATCTGAGCTTCACGCTTAGCTTCGTGAAGGTAGATGCTGGCGACTAGCGCACTACCGCCGCCAGCCGCCACAATGCCGGGAATGAGTGCATCACTCACCTTCACGCCCCCGACGCTTAGCTCGCGCCCGAGCCTCATTTTCCCGCCTCACCTGCCGCATTCGTTTCGTCTGAATCCAGACCGCGATCGCGATTGCCTCCGAATCAACGGTGTCACGAGGCACGGGTTTCACATTGAGAGTTCTCCTCAAGAATAGCCCTCCTTTCGTTTCTACATAATGCTGTCCTCCATCCGAATGGTCTGACCCCATTTTCGCAGCGAACAAAAACCGAACATCACGTCCAAAATCACAGTTCCGTTGGCTAAATTACCCCCTCCCTGCTGGACAAACGCACGATGAACAGTCGGCCGTCATCGTGTTACTCGCGCGTGAAGTAATCGATCAACTTCCAGGTGATCGCCACACTGCCGACCACCAGCGCGAGCGGCACAAGCGCGTCGACGACGTGCAGCAGCGTCGGGGCGGCCGCTGTAAGAACGGCCGCCCCCAACACAACGGCGAGCAGCAGATTGAGGGCCTTATCCGGCATCGCACTCAGGAAAACGCCAGTGTCGGACCCGCTTGGACGACTTCGGCTCCAGCAGCAGCGATGAGTTCTTCCCACAGTGCCACTACCGCCCGGGCGGTCCTGCGGTCGCCGATGCCAACGCCTATACCGCCGAGGTATACCCGCCAGCCAGCCAGCTGCGGCAGTTCCCCTTCACGCTCAAATCTGGCTATAAGCGCCTGGCGAACTGCCCGCGTGTCCGGCGGCTGGGTGTAGACGTCGTAGCCGCCGAACTTGGACAGGTTGATCGCTCCATCCGTGAGCAGTACCAGTGTCCGGGGAGCACCACGTGGCAAACTGTGCGTTAGGTGCACCACCTGCTGCAAGGCGCCGAGGATGTCCGAGCCGTTGGTTGGCCGGGTCGCCAGTAGGCGGCGAACCTGGCCGCGCAAGCCATCTGCCCGACGTTGGCGTGCGCCTTCGGCGAGTTTGGCGTTACCACCGTCCCGGCTGGCGGTGAGCCGCACACCGTCGATCTGCCAGGCCGCATCGCCGATGGCGTTGCCGTCGATCGCACCGGCAAAAACGGTGGCCTGCTGATGCGCGGCCTGCGCAAGCGCCGCCATGATCTCGTGTTCGTACACGCCGCCCCGCACGCCCTGGCGTTCGGTCGAGCCAGATGTATCCCCCTCGATCACCCAATAGGCCGGGTGGTAGGCGAGCTTGCCGGTAACGACGGACGCTAGCTGCTGTTGCGAACAGGCCGAGAGAGCTGCCACGGCCACAGGCGTGGCAGCCACAGCGGCCGCCACGACCACTACCCGCTTGATCTTGGTCATTTCGATTTCCTCCTTCCTGTGATCGGGTCAGTGGCCGCCGTTGGAGGAGGCATCAAGGTTGGCCGGTCGCTCGAGCGTGGAAACCGGTCGCGGCAGACCACGGGAAGACCCCGGCGTGACCGACCGCAGTTCCGGCTCGGGGTGGCGCTGACGCTCGCATAGCGACACCCAGGACGTGCGCTGGCGCAACCGGGCCTTACGTTCCACCGCCCAGTGCCCGATGGCCTCGATGACCTGCTCCTCGCGTTCGGCCAAGAACGCCAGCGTTACCTCTGCCTGTGCCTGCCGCCGCTGGGCCAGGTCGGCCTTGGCCTGCCAGCCCTGACGCTCACCCTTGAGCTTGGAGCGTTCGTGCCGAACGGTACGCAGCGGTTCCATCCTCCGGTAGCCCATACCGGCGAGCACCGCCACTACGAACGCCATCAGGGCAAGCAGCCCAAGAGCCAGGTTCGCGGCGGTGCTGTGCGGCCCGCCGGCTTCCTTTACCTCGCTGGCGAAGACCTGCCCGCGCCAGATGGTTGTGCCGACGATCACCGTCAGCGCCGTCGTCAAGGCCGCACCGAGCGCCAGCTGATCCTTGCGGTAGGCGAACGGGTCCTCCTCGCGCGTGGCGTGTGATTCCTGCAGGTCCTCAACCTTCTTCGCCGTCTGGTGGGCACAGAGCACCATCACCACACCGATGAACACCGCCAGCACCCACTGCGCCAGCGGTGGCAGCGGCATCCATGACGCCGCCCCGTAGTCAATCGGCAAGGTCAGGCAGAACAGCGCGAACAGGATGAGCCCGTAGGCGATCGGCCCGGGGCCGTGCCGGCGGCCAAGCCCCTCCTCGACCACTGCCAGCTTGGCATCCTCGCCGGCGATCCGCTCGATTTCGCGGCCGGCGTCTTGCTGCTCCTCGATCGCGTCCTGGCGAACCTGTTCAGCGGCTTCTTTGGGCTTCTTGAACCCCCGCCGCTGGTCAGCGATCCCGCGCTCAGCCTGAGCGTCGATCAGGCTCTCAGCGTGCGGAATGCCGTCGGCGCCGGTCATGTCGTGCCCGGCCGCCTCGGCCTTGCCGTTTTGCCTACCGTAGCGGCGGTCGTTGAAAGCCACCACCAGCGAACGGGTCAGAAAATCAGGGCGCCTGGGCGGGTCGAACTCCGACCCACGCAAACGGGTGTTGGGGTCGCCTCGTGTGCTACGGAACCTCATTGCTCTCTCCTTTTGTAGATATGGGTGCAAGTGGACCGGTGGGCGGCGTCCGCCCACCGGTCCACTGCGGGAACTGGTACGGGATTGCCGAGGACACAGGGAGCGGCCAAGCCGAAGCCCAACCGCTCCCACGCCTCTGCTACGGGCGCACCGCCCGCGCGCTGTCGTCGTCCAGGTAGCGCTACAGCGGCTGCGCGACCAGGCCGGCTTCGCGTTCAAGCCGCGTCCAACAGATCGTGCATTTTTCATACACGTGGTGGTGGCAGCAGAACGCGCTCGGGGGTGTCAGCCGAGCCTGGCCAGCACGCAGACGTCCGCGCACCGGCGACTGTGATATGATGTTTTGCTTCGGGCGTGAGGTACGCCCTATGAGATGATCCGGCAAATTGGTGCCTTTCTAATCGTTGGTCCTGTTTGCCTGATCTAGCGGAGCTTCCGGGCGCCTACCCGGGGTTCCGTGCCGCCCTCGGTCCCATTCGGGATGCGGGGGCGGTGGTTTCTTGCGCTCGCTGATCGGGACCGAAACATATATCACAGTCGCAACTTGCTGTGCAACTTTGTTGCTGATTTGTGGGATATGCAGTCATAAACGCAAAATGACCCCGATCCACGAACCGCGCGTACGCGATTCGGGATCGAGGTCAGGGACACCAACAGCCAGCTGATCCGAGTAGGCGCTCGAATCAGCCATCCTCCGGGATGCCACCCTTCGGATAGCGCACGACGCGCTCGTTTCGAGGCGGGCGAAGGTGCAACTTCGCCACGCGGTAGACGGGCCTTCCCGAAAGGAAAAGGAAGGTGGTCCGCCCCGAACACGCCGCTTTTGCCGGTACGCGCCTAGCGGATGGTGCCGGCTTGGCGCTTCTGCGAGGGCGCCGACGCGCCTGCAGAACACAGGGAACGCCGGCTAAGAGCCAGTGAGCTGGATCTGTCGCAAAAGCAAGCTGGTTGAAGCTGTTGCTATCAGGTGCGGGCGCGAGAAGCGCCGAAAATCAAGCACCTGATGTGTTATTAAGATACCACAAAAGTGTTAAACAGTCAATACTTTTGTTCTAGGATGCGACCAGCTCGGGCAGTTTCAGGATGCGTTCGAGCACCTTCCGATCCAGGTTGAGCACCGCATCCGCGACCTGGCGCAGCTCGTCAGCCACCCCTGCCCTTGGAGGGATCGCCAAGAGGACGCGACAGCCGGCATCCTGGGCTACCCGCACCGGCTCGGCCAGATCGCGGTCGCCGGCCAGCAAGATGGCGGTCTGATACGCGTGAGACTGCGCCAACCGGACCAGATCGAGCGTGATGAGCGTGTCCACGCCCTTCTGCGCAAGTTCCTTTTTGAAGCCGAAGTGCTCCTCGAACTCATCGGGGTCGACGTTGCAGCGCTCGAGCGCTTTCCGGAGCGCGTAATGCCAGCTCGGCGTGCGCTCCCGCAGATGGCCGAGCCGGAGCTGTACCCCGGGCGTCCGGCCGATGGCGTCGAAGTAGCGCCGCTGGCTCGGATAGCGAGCATCCGAAGGATCGAAGGCAGCGTCGTACCAGTAGACACGGAGCAATGTCGGCGTGCCGTCGAGCTTGGGGCCGACCGTCCTGAGCCAATCAACGCAGCCACCGGCGTTCGGCTTGACCTCGGCCTTCTTCCTCCCCAGCGCCTTGGCCCCCGCGGCGTCGAGGAACCCATAGTCGATGAATCCAGCGTACTTCCCCAGCAACCCCTGCTCCTCCCTGCCCCCAGATGGAAAAGGCCCCATGCCTGGAGCCTTTCCCTTGGCCCCAACGGAGCCCGATGTGCAAACCCTCCCACGGAGGGCACCAGAACAAGGCTAGCACCCTAACAAACCCGAATAGCAGAATGCAACAAACTTCTGCTCATCGGATTGATCTCGATAGTCGCCTGTCTACGTGGGGCCGCCAGCCCGCCTGTATTCCGATTCGCTGATGCTCACGTAGTGATCCGGCGAGCCTTCGCTAGTCGTCACCGTCATCGTGTTGCCGCTGACCTGGAACGTCGCACCGCCATAGGCGGAGACGCTGTAGGTGCCATCGCTGTTGACCGTCCCATCGTAGTGCTGGAAGGTTCCTTCCCCATACTTCGCCCACCCAGCAACCTCTTCACCGCTTCGGACTACCGATATGTAGAGCGAGAGGCCCCCCTTGAAGTTTGCGCGCCAGTAGGTCGTGCCGCTCGTACCCCCAGAGCCCCCGCACGCAGCGAGAACGACCGCCAAGACTACGAGTTGCGACCAGAGCCGCGTCCGAACCATGCACCCCCCAATCGATCGTTCAAGCCAGCCAACTCGGCTGGCAGCGCCTGTTTCGCGGAGAAGAATAGCGCCGATATACGCGCCAGGCGCTTCCCCGTCCGCGAGCGTCTATCCCTGTCTGTATCGACTCGCGCTTCGTGGCAGGTGTAGCCGAGGACGGTCGATCAGGCGTCGTCCCAGTCGTACATGCTGCGGTGTTTGTGATGCCAGGGAGTGTGCTGGTCGCTCGTGTCGTCGTTGGGCTCGGGCCACTCGCCTGCGCAGTAGATGACCGAGGCTAGGCGCTCGCAAGCGAAAGCAAGGCGGTTGCTCGTCTCGATCCACGCCTGGGAGTTCGCCTCGGTGTCCTCGAGCAGGGCGATGGCGGCGGTGAGCCGTTCGTGCAGACCGGCCCGGTAGTCGTCGATGCGCTGGCGCGCCTGGGTGTGGGATTCGCGCCAGATGCGGTGCTGGGGGGACTCGGGCAGCACCGGCGTCTTTCCGGCGCGGCGCAGCACGCCTAGGCGTCCGTGTCCGGTTGCGGTGAGCGTCCAGACGATGAAGCTGAGGTGTTTGGTCTGCTCGATCTGGCCGCCGGCGAGCAGCCGGTCGAGTTGGGGGCGCAGCTGGCGGGTGCTCCACCCGTGGTGGGGCAACCCAAGGTGTTCCTTGACGGCGGAGAGCGCCGCACCGCGGCGGCTGCGGTTGTGACGCTGGGCGCGATCGATAGCGGCCAGCAGTTGCTCATCGCTGGGGAGCGCGAGCGTAGGCTTCTTCGCGGGCATGAGAGGGGCCTCCTCTTGTGTCCGGGCCCCGGCGCGGATACCAGCCGTGCCGGGGCCGCTTGGGCTTACGGAGCCGGGCAGGCTAGGGCTGCGTGCCCTGATCGGTCAAGGTGTGGCAGGAGCGCTCAGCGGCGCACGACTGCGACCGCCGGCTTGTTGGCCTGGGCCGCGTCCTGCTCGATCTGCTCGGCTGCCGCGATCAGCTGGGAGGCGGTGAGGTCGAGGCCGGCAGCCAGGCGTCTGAGGCTGGCGTAACTGGGGTTGCGCTTGCCGGTCTCGACGTTCGAGATCCAGCGCTGGTGCAGCTCGGTGTCGTTGGCCAGTCCCTCTTGGGTGATGCCGAGTTGTTGGCGGCGGGCCTTGACGGCCAGGCCGAGGGCAGTTTGGAAGGCCGGGGAGGCGGACATAGCGCCAGCCTCACCAGGCACCCGCCCAGGCTCAATGACATTGGGGTAGACATGGGCGTAGACAATCCGCTACAGTCCCCGCCGATGACATCCCGGTAGAGCGAATTGGCCGGCTCGGCGGCCAGCACGGGGCGCCGGCCCAACCGCGACCCAAGGAGGTGTTCGTTGCCAGATCAGCTCATCCAGCGGCCCACCCGGCGCCAGCGCCGGAGGCGTAGCCGCTGGCGCTTCTACGCGATCCTGACCCTGTGCAGCTTCATCTACCTCTGCACCGGCCACATCCAGGGCCTCATCGGCGTGGGTGTTTGCGGCGCCTACACGCTCTACCACTTCCCACGGCGCCCCGGCTAGCAGGTGCTGCCCGATCGCCTCCGCCTCGTCCTGCGACACCCGACAGCCTGCGGGCTCCTTGGCAGCTGCGCCTTGGTCACCTGCCTGGCGCTGATCGCCAGCTGCAGCAGGTCCAGTGGCGACTCCAGTGCGACCACGCCGCGCGCACACCCGCACCGCAAGCCACCAAAAGCGCCGGTCGTTCCACCCCCTCCGCCGGCGGACTTCATCCTCCGCGCCGGCGACTCCGAGGGCGATCACGTCATCACCGAAGGCCGCTTCGGCGAACCCCAAGCGTTCGCCAACACCGGCATCCCACCCGAAGTGCTCGCCGAATGCGGGCACGGTGATGACCGCGAACTCGCCGTCCGCCTCGAACTAACCACGATCGTGCAATCCAGCCTGCCGGTCAAGGTCGGCCTCGGCAACTTCCACTCAGGCGCCGAGGCCAACAACGAAACCCGCTTCGTCATGGACTACACCGAAGGCCCCACCTGCCTCAGCCAAGCCGTCACCACCGAAACCCAGGTCGAACTCGGCCGCCTCTACCCGCACGACCCCCACCCCTTCACCGTCTGGGTGATCCTCAACGAGGCCCTCACCCCGGACCACCCGGTCCCCTCAGCCAAGACCCTCGGCGAAGGCTGGAGCATGGCCATCCCGATCCTCGCCCCCGACGGCTACCCCGACATCAAAACCACCGGCCAGGGTCCGCGCGTCATCAGCTGCGAACAAGAACCCTTCATCGTCCCCGCCGGCACACCACCAACCACCGCGGCCATCGGCACCGAAGGCGAGAACGCACCCTGCACCGTGCAGATCAAACCCGTGCCAGCCTTCTAGCAAGTCCGAAGGCTTCCCTAGCCCTAGCAGGCTGAGCACCGAGGGTCCGCGTCTGCAACCTCTGAGCCCGCTCAGGCCGTTAGTAGCGCCTCGATCAGCCGGCGGACGCGATCGTCGCCGTCCTTGGACGCCGAAGGCCCGGCCTCCTTCTCGGAGACCGGGCCGGTTCGACCTTCATCAAGATGGTCGATCCCGGAGGAGGTGAAGATCGTGCGCGCCGGGCGCCGCCACAGGTTGGTGAAGACGATCGCCGCCATCCGCGGCTCACACGGTCGCGCGGGCCGGGATCCCCTGGTCGAGCACCCTGCCGTCCACGATGCGCACCGTGCGCTCGGCGCGCGCCGACACCGCCTCGTCGTAGCTGACGATCACGAGCGTCATGCCCCGCCGGTCGCGCAGCGTGAAGATCAGGTCGAGCACCGTCGCAGAGGTGGCGGTGTCGAGCGCGCCGGTCGGCTCGTCCGCCAGCAGCAGCCGCGGCTCGTTCGCGAGCGCGCGGGCGATCGCGACCCGCTGTCGCTCGCCGCCGGAGAGCTCGGCCGGGACGTGCTCGGCGCGCCCGGACAGGCCGACGTCCGCCAGCAGTTCGAGGGCCCGGCTGCGCCGGGCGCGGCGGTGCATGCCGGAGCCGATCAGCGGCACTTCCACGTTCGCGCGCGCGCTCAGCGCCTCGAGCAGGTGGTGGCGCTGGAAGACGAAGCCGACGAGCTCGCGGCGGGCGTGCGCCTGGTGGCGCTGGCGCCACACCGCTCGCCCGTCGATCAGCACGCTGCCCGAGTCCGGCTGCTCGAGCCCGCCGATCATCGCCAGCAGCGTGCTCTTGCCCGAGCCCGACCGCCCCGTGATCGCGACCGCCTCGCCGGGGGCGATCCCCAGCGAGGCCTCGCGCAGCGCAGCGATCTGGCCGAAGCGCTTGCTGACGCGCTCGAGCGTCACCTCCGGCCCGACGCCGCCCGGCACCGCGGCGGCCGCGCTCGAAGGTGCCTTGCCCATCACCCCAGCCTGCTCGCGCCGCTCGATCTCGCCATCGCTCGCTCTCACCATCCTAACTCCGTGCTCGGGCCCCTCCCGCAGTGGGAACTCGGAGGGACGGGCGGTAGCCGGCCGCACGCGGGCTGCGGCACTCTACCGATGGCGGGCGCATGCCGCGGTGGCAAGGTCGGGCCATGACCACCACCCTCACACCCACCTCCCAAGCTCCTCTGCAGGATCTCATCGACCTCACCGGCAAGTCCGCGATCGTCACGGGCGGCGCGATGGGCATCGGGCTCGGCATCGCGCGGCGGCTGCACGAGGCCGGCGCCAGCGTGCTGATCGCCGACCTCGACCACGCGGCCGCCGCCGAGAGCGTCGCGCCGTTGCTGGCCGCGAGGCCGGACAGCGCGCTCGCCGTCCACGCCGACGTCAGCGACGCGGAGGGCGTGCGGCGGATGGTGAGCAGCGCCGTCGAGCGCTTCGGCTCGCTGGACATCCTCGTCAACAACGCCGGCATCTACCCGATGGTGCCCTTCACCGAGATGGACGCCGCCACCTTCCGCCGCGTGCTGGAGGTCAACCTCACAGGCCTGTTCCTCTGCACCAAGGCCGCCACCGAGCGGATGATCGAGCAGGGCCGCGGCGGGCGCATCGTCAACGTCACCTCGATCGACGCGCTGCACCCCTCGATGGTGGGCCTCGCCCACTACGACGCCTCCAAGCACGGAGCATGGGGCTTCACCAAGAACGTCGCGCTGGAGCTCGCCCGCTACGGCATCTGGGTCAACGCCGTGGCGCCCGGCGGCATCAACACCCCCGGCACCGGCGGCGAGGCCAACCAGGAGAACATGGAGGCGTTCGCCGCGGCGATCCCGATGGGGCGCATCGGCGACCCCGACGACATCGGCCGCGCCGTGCTGTTCCTCGCCAGCGAGCTCGCGAGCTACGTGACCGGCACCCAGATCGTGGTGGACGGCGGGCGCCTGCTGGGCTGAGCCGGGCGCCCGTCGAGGGCGCCCGCGACGCTCGCCACCTGCTCCTCGTCTCGCCGCTCGGCGTCGAGCGCCAGCAGGCTCTCCTGGGGGAGCTCGTCGAGCTCCTCGAAGCGGCGGAACTGGCGCTCGACCACCTCCGGGGTGGCGTCCGAGACCTGCTCGGGATTGCGCTCGCGGGCCGCCGCGCGCGCCAGCGCGGTGGCGAGGGCGACCTCGCAGCGCACGAACAGCAGCCGCGCGCCGCCGCAGCGCAGCGCGGCCAGCAGCGGCGCCCGGCGAGCGCTGTCCTGGCAGGTCGCGTCGACGATCGCGCCGCCACCGCGCTCCAGCGCCGCACGGGCCTCGCGGCCGAGCTGCTCATACACCGCCAGCGTCTCCCTGCGCGTGTAGCGCTCGGGGCCCGCGCGCGCCGTGGCGGGCAGCCCCGCACGGCGCTTGCGGACCGCGTCGGAGGACAGCAGCGGCAGCCCGCTCTCGCGCGCCAGCGCCGCCGCCAGCGTCGACTTGCCGCTCGCGGGCGGCCCGCACACCACGATCGCAAGCGGCAGGCGCGCGCGCCAGCACAGCCGCAGCGCGAGCCTCCACCAGCCCGCTGCGCCGGCGCGCTCGCTCGCCGCCGCGCGGTCCGTGCGCTGGCCGGCCGCGATCAGCGCCACCTTCGCGCGCACCAGCGACCAGTAGGCGCCGTAGAACGACGTCAGCTGCGCGTCGCCGGGGTCGCCCCCTGCGCGGCGGTAGGCTGCGATCAGCGCCCGCGCGGCGCCTGCGCGGCGGTGGCGCTCGAGGTCGGCGGCCAGGAAGGCGAGGTCGCAGGCCACGTCCATGTGGCGCAGCCGCGGGTCGAACTCGATCCTGTCCACGATCTGCACCGGCTCGCCGAGCAGCACGTGCTCGCAGCGCAGGTCGCCGTGGCAGTCGCGCACGCGCCCCTCCCGCACACGGCGCTCGAGCTCCCGCCGGCGCTCCGCCACGAACCACTCCGCGAAGCCGCGCAGCGCCGCCGGCGAGGAGCCGGGCGGACGCGGCAGGCGCTGCAGCTCCTCGAGGTTCTTCCTCCACGCGCCCAGCACCGCCGCGGGCGTGCCGCCGCCGGCCGGCGCCGCGGCGCTGTGGAAGCCCGCCACGCGTGCCGCCACCCGCGCCACGTCGCCGGGCGCAAGCGCTCGCGCCGCGATCGCCCCGTGCAGCGTCCGCGCCTCCTCGAAGCGCCTCATCCGCACCGCGTACTCGACGGCGCCGGGGTCGTCCTCGCCGGCCAGGCGCGGGCGGCCGTCGCGGAGCACGATCGCGACCACGCCGAGATACACCTCGGGGGCGAGCTCGCGGTTGACGCGCACCTCCTCCTCGCAGGCCGCGCGCCGGCGCGCGAGCGTGCTGTAGTCGAGGAACTCCAGCCGCAGCGGCTTCTTGACCTTGTACGCGTGCTCGCCCGCCAGGAACACCCATGAGGCGTGCGTCTCGCGCAGCTCCACCCGGGGGCCGCCCGGGTAGAGCTCGCGCGCGCACAGCGCCTGCGGCAGGCGCAACGTCACGGCGGTCAGGCGGCCGCCCCCGCGGCTGCCCGCTCCGCCGCCGGGCGGCGCCGGCCGTCGCCCGCGAGCACCACCTTCAGCGCCCCCGTGCTGGCGGCGTCGGCGAACGTGTCGTAGGCGCTCATCGCGTCCGCCAGCGCAAAGCGGTGGGTGGCGAACAGCGTGGGGTCCAGGCGGCCGCTCGCGATCAACCGCATCAGCTGCGGGATGCTGAAGGTGTCCACGAGGCCGGTGGTGATCGTCACGTCGCGGATCCACAGCTTCTCGAGGTGCAGGTGCGCCGGCTTTCCGTGCACGCCGATGTTCGCCACGCGCCCGCCCGGCCTGATCAGCTCCGTCGCCAGCTCGAAGGTCTCCGGCACCCCCACCGCCTCGAACGCCACGTCCGCGCCCAGTCCGTCGGTGAGCTCCATCACCCTCTCGACGACATTGTCGCGCCCGTTGTCGATCGTCACGTCGGCGCCGAAGCGCAGCGCGCTCTCCAGGCGGCTCTCCGCCAGATCGATCGCCACGATCAGCCCCGGGGTGTAGAGGCGCGCGGTCAGGATCGCGGCCAGGCCGATCGGGCCGGCGCCGACGATCGCCACCGTGTCTCCCGGCGAGACCATGCCGTTGAGCACCCCCACCTCGTAGGAGGTCGGCAGGATGTCCGCGAGGAACAGCACCTGCTCGTCGCTGAGCTGCTGCGGCACCTTGTACACGGAGTTCTCGGCGAACGGCACGCGCGCGTACTCGGCCTGCACGCCGTCGATCGTGTGTCCGAAGATCCAGCCGCCGCCGCCCAGGCACTGGCCGTAGCGGCCCTCCTTGCAGAAGCGGCAGCGCCCGCAGGCGCTGACGCACGAGAGCAGCACCCGGTCGCCGGGGGCGAGCGTGCTCACGCCCGCTCCCACCTCCTGCACGGTGCCGACGGCCTCGTGGCCGAGGATCGTGCCGGGCGTGGTCTCGGGCACGTCGCCCTTGAGGATGTGCAGGTCGGTGCCGCAGATGGTGGTGGTGTCGACGCGCACGATCGCGTCGGTGGGCTCTAGGATCGAGGGGTCGGGGACCGTGTCCCAGCCCCGCTCGCCCGGACCGTGATAGACGAGCGCCTTCATCGTGAACCTCCTTCGTCGTGGTTCTCCCCACCCGTGCGGGCGGGGAACACAAGCAGTGCGAGCAGCGCGCCGGCGACCGCGACCGCCCCGGCAACCGTCAGGCCGAGGTCCATGCCGTCGACGAAGCCGGAGCGCGCGAGCCGGGCCAGCATCGCCCCGTCCACGCCGCCGAGGCGTTCTGCGAACGTGAGCGCCGCGCCCAGCGAGCCGAGGATCGTGTGCCGGATCGCGTGCGGCAGGCGGTAGGGGCCGAGCGCGGCGGCGAGATGGTCTTGGTAGCGCGTGGAGAGCAGGCTTCCGATCAGCGCAACGCCGACCGCGCCGCCCAGTTGCATGAAGGCGCCGTTGGTGGCCGAGCCCACCCCGGTGTGGGCGGAGGGAAGCGATCCCATCACCGCTCCGGTCGACGCCGGGATCACCAGGCCGGCGCCGGCGCCCAGCATCACCATGCCGGCCACCACGCCGCCGTAGCTCGTCGCCGTGGAGGCGCCGGCGATCTGCCACAGGCCGCCTCCCACCAGCGCCAGTCCCGTCGCCGCCGTGAGCTTGCCGCCGATCCTGATGACCAGCAGCGTCGACAGCGGCGCCACCAGCGCCACCGCCCCCGCCGCCGGCAGCACCCGCACGCCGGCCTGGAGGGGGGTGAAGCCGAGCTGGAACTGCAGCAGCTGCGTGAGCACGAACAGCGCGCCGTACATCGCGAACGCGAGCAGCCCGTTGCACGCGATCGCGCTCGAGAAGCTGCGCGCGGCGAAATAGCGGAGGTTGAGCATCGGCCGCGGGCTCACGCGCTCCCAAACCACGAAGCCCGCCAGCACGAGCAAGCCCGCGCCGCCCGCGGCCAGCACCACGGTCGAGGACCAGCCGTGCACCGGCGCTTCGATGATCGCCCACAGCAGCAGGCCGAGCCCGGCGATCGACAGCAGCGAGCCCTCGGGGTCGAGGCGGCCCGCGTGCGGGTCCTTGGAGTCGGGCACCAGCGGCAGCGCGAACGCGAACCCGAGCAGCGCCACGGGAACGTTGATCAGGAACACCGAGCCCCACCAGAAGTGCGCCAGCAGCAGGCCGCCCACGATCGGCCCGAGCGCCACGCCGGCGCCGCTGGTGCCCGACCAGAACCCCAGCGCCCGCTGGCGCTCGCCGGCGTCGGTGAACGTGTTGGTGATGATCGACAGCGTCGAGGGCATGATCAGCGCCGCGCCCACGCCCATGCTCGCGCGCGCCGCGATCAGCATCCCCACCGAGCCGGAGAAGGCCGCCCAGGTCGAGCCCGCCGCGAACGCCAGCAGCCCCGCCTGGAAGGTGCGCTTGCGCCCCACCCGGTCGGCCAGGCTGCCGGCGACCAGCATCAGCCCTCCGAACACGAGCACGTAGGCATCGACGATCCACTGCAGCTCGCTGTCGGTGGCGTGCAGCTTGCGCACCAGCGTCGGCAGCACCACGTTCAGCACGGTGTTGTCCAGCGAGACGATCAGCAGCGGCACGCACAGCGCCGACAGCGCCAACCAACGCCTGCCGTACGGCTGGCGAGCGGGCGGCGACGCCAGCTGCAGGTCGCCCGCCGCAGGCGGCTCGCCGGCGCGTGCCGGTGTGCGCGTAGCCAACACCCGCCAAGCATCACCGCGCGCGCCAGACGCAACATCGGTACTTGCGCACAGGCCGGCACGGCAAGCTACGTAGCCGCCGCGCAGGTCGCCGAAACCCGCAGGCGATCTCGGTGGTTTGCCACGATGCGCGCCGCTCCGGACGTGTCAAGATGGGGGGTGCGAGGGCGTGGGTGTTTCCGTGAGGGAACGACCGCCAAACCGGCCGGCGGCGTCAAGCCGCAAAGCCGAACGGCACTCACGCCCTCTCTTTACGTCCGCGGCGAGGCCGTCGTCGTCGGCGGACGTCACGATCGGGTTCTCCCCGGCGGCGCCGTCGCGATCGGTTCTCCGCGGTGGGGCGCTCGCGCCCCCGCTAGATCTCCTCCGCCACCATCTCGATCGCGCCGCACGGGCACTCCGCCGCGCAGATGCCGCAGCCCTTGCAGTAGTCGAGGTCGATCGCGTAGGGCTCGCCGGGGGGGCCGGGCTTGAGCACCGCGTTGTCGGGGCACACCCCGTAGCAGTTGTCACAGGAGAAGCAGTTGCCGCACGACAGGCAGCGCCGCGCCTCGTACAGCGCCGAGTCCTCGTCGAGGCCCATCACCACCTCCTCGAAGGTGCTCTGGCGGCGAGCCTGCTCGAGCTGCCCCCGCACCGTGCGCGGCGCGTCGGAGTAGTACCAGGTGTTGAGCGCGTCGAAGCCGGCGAGCTCGGCGCGCGCGGGCGGCGCCACCGCCACCCCGTCGAGCCACCCGTCGATGCAGCGCGCCGCGCGGCGGCCGTGGCCGATCGCCACCGCCGCCATCCGTTCGCCGGGGGTCATGTCGCCGCCGGCGAACACCCCTGGCGCGCCCGTCATCATGCGCTCGTCCACCTCCACCACGCCGTCGGCGATCCGCACTCCCTCGAGCCCCTCGAGCAGCGACAGGTCCGAGCTCTGCCCGAGCGCCAGGATCACGCTGTCGGCGTCGAGCTCCTCGAACTCGCCGGTGGGCTGGGGGAAGCCGTGCTCGTCCAGGCGCATGCGCTCGATGCGCAGGCGCGCCCCCGCTGGCTCGCCGGCGGAGGGGGCGCCGTCGGCGGCGTCCTCGGCGGCCTGGATCGTCGACAGCCAGCGGAAGGTGATGCCCTCCTGCTCGGCCTCGCGCAGCTCGTCCGGGTGCGCCGGCATGCGCTCGCGCGTGCGGCGGTACACGATCACCGGCTCTGCGCCCGTCAGCCTGCGCGCGCTGCGGGCGGCGTCCAGCGCGGTGTCGCCGCCGCCGTACACCACCACCCGCCGCCCCAGCTGTGGCTGCTCGCCCTCCGCCAGCCCGTGCAGCAGCGAGATCGCGTCGAGGACGTGCGCGGCGGTGCCGCCGGGGATCTCCACGCCGCGCGCCACCCCCGCGCCCACCGCCACGAAGGCCGCGGCGAAGGCGCCCGCGCGCAGCTCCGCGCGCACGTCGCCCACGCGCTCGCCGCAGCGCAGCTCCACGCCGAGCGCGAGGATGCGGGCGATCTCCGCGTCCAGCACCTCGCGCGGCAGCCGGTAGGCGGGGATGCCGTAGCGCATCATCCCGCCGGGCTGCGCCGCGGCGTCCACGATCGTCACGTGGTGGCCGCGCAGGGCGAGGTGATAGGCGGCGGACAGCCCCGACGGGCCCGCGCCCACCACCAGCACGCGCCGGCCGCTGGCGGCGCCCGGCGCCGGCAGCTCCCAGCCGCGCGCGATGCCCTCGTCGCCGAGGAAGCGCTCCACCGAGTTGATCCCCACCGCCTCGTCCAGCTGGCAGCGGTTGCACGCCGTCTCGCACGGGTGGTAGCAGATGCGCCCCATCACCGCCGGAAACGGGTTCTCGCGCACCAGCGCCCGCCACGCGCGCTCGTAGCCCTCGCCGCCCGACTCGCCCTCGTACAGCCAGCGCTGCACGTCCTCGCCGGCCGGGCAGGCGTCGTTGCACGGCGGCAGCCGCCGCACGTACCGGGGCCGTTCCGTGCGCCACGCGCCCGTGCGGTTGGCCAGGCTCGAGCCCACGTCGAGCGTGATCGCGAACGGGCGCTGCGCGCTCATCGCTCCTCCTCCTCGGCCAGCAGCCCGAAGCGCTCCACGTTGCGGTCGGCCAGCGCCTGCAGGCGCGCCACCACCTCGGGCTGGCCCGCGCCCGCGAACAGGTGCGCGTAGCGCTTCTGGCGGCGCAGGTAGTCCTCCACCGGGCGCAGGCGGCGGATCGGCGATACGCCGCTCACGCGCCCGTCCTCCGCCTCGAACACCGGGAACAGCCCCGTCTCCTTGGCCAGGCGCGCGATCGCGATCGTCTCCGCCGTGGCCGAGCCCCAGCCGAGCGGGCACGGCACCAGCACGTGGATGTAGCGCGGTCCGTGCAGCGCCATCGCCCGCTCCACCTTGGCCTCCAGGTCGCGCAGCTCCGCCACCGTCGCCGTCGCCACGTACGGGATCTCGTGCGCCATCGCGATCAAGGGCATGTTCTTGCCCTGCCCGAAGGCGTTGCCGGGGTGTCCCGGCAGCGGCTCGGTGGTGGCGGTGCGGGCGGCCGGGGGAGTGGCGGCCGAGCGCTGCACCCCCGTGTTCATGTACGCCTCGTTGTCGTAGCACACGTACAGCACGTCGTCGCCGCGCTCGAACATCCCCGAAAGGCACGCGAGACCTATGTCCACCGTGCCGCCGTCGCCACCCTGGCCGATCACGCGGATGTCGGTGCGGCCCTGCGCCCGCAGCGCCGCCGCGATCCCGGTGGCCACCGCCGGCGCGTTCGCGAACAGCGAGTGGATCCACGGCAGCCGCCACGAGGACTCCGGGAACGGCGTCGAGAACACCTCCAGGCAGCCCGTCGCGTTGGCCGCGATCAGCCGCCCGCCGGTCGCCCGCAGGGCAGCGTCCAGCGCGTAGCGCGCGCCGAGCGCCTCGCCGCAGCCCTGGCAGGCGCGGTGGCCCTTGGTGATCGCGTTGGCGCGCTCGGGATCGGCCTGCACCGAGCTCTCGCTCGCCTCCAGCAGGCGGTTGCCCACCGCGAACGTGCCGGTCTGGTAGAAGCGCGCGCCCGTCGCAGCCTGGCGGGGGCTCGCGACCGCCTCGCGCGGGTCCGGGATGCGCCGGCGGGGCTCGGAGGCTGGCGGCGGCGCGGCGCTCATACCGGCCCCGCCGCCACGATGCCGAGGTCGCGCAGGATGTTCTCCGCGTGGGGACCAGGACGCCCGCCCGTCCGTCCGCCCGCGCGCGAGCGCGCCAGCTCCCGCTCCACCACCGCCGTGTCGAGGTCGAGGAAGTGCGGGTCGGCGAGCGTGCCCGCGCAGGCCTGCTCCACCAGCGCGTGCAGCGAGCGGCGCGTGATCGCGCGCCCGCCGAGCCCCGCGATCACCGTGTGCACCGGCACGTGCAGGCCCGCCAGCGCCGCGTGCACGTCGGCGCTCACGATCCCGCCCACGCCAACCGAGAACGCCCGCTCCAGCACGATCACGCGGCTCGCGCCGGCGAGCGCCGCGCGCAGCTCCTCGCGCGGGAAGGGGCGGAAGGACTTCACCGCCAGCGCCCCCGCCGACCGCCCCGCCGCGCGCAGCTCGTCCACGACCTCGCAGAGCGTGCCGAACACCGACCCCAGCGCCACGATCACGGTGGCCGCGTCGGCGCAGCGGTAGGCGCCCAGCAGCTCGCCGGAGCGCCGGCCGCAGCGGTCCGCCAGCTCGTCCGCCAGCGCCGGGATCGCGTCCAGCGCGTCCATCTGCTTGGCGTGCGCCAGGTAGCGCACCTCCGTGAACGCCTCCGGCCCCACCATCGCGCCGATCGTCACCGGCTCGTCCGGGTCCAGCGCCTGGCGCGGCGCAAACCGCGGCAGGTAGGCGTCCACCAGCTCCTGCTCGGCCACCTCCAGCGGCTCGAACGCGTGCGTCAGCACGAAGCCGTCCATGCACACCATCACCGGCAGCGAGCATTCCTGGGCGAGGCGGAAGGCCAGCACGTGCATGTCCGCCGCCTCCTGGTTGTCGCTGGCGTACAGCTGCACCCAGCCGCAGTCGCGCAGCGCCATCGCGTCCGAGTGGTCGTTCCAGATGTTGATCGGCGCGCCGATCGCGCGGTTGGCCACCGTCATCACGATCGGCAGCCCCAGGCCGGAGGCGTTGAACAGCGCCTCCGCCATGTACAGCAGCCCCTGGCTCGCGGTCGCCGTGTACGCGCGCGCGCCCGTCGCGCTCGCGCCGATCGCCACCGACATCGCCGCGAACTCCGACTCCACGTTCACGAACTCGCAGGGCGCGAGCTCCCCGCCCGCCACCATCCGCGACAGCGCCTCCACGATGTGGGTCTGCGGGGTGATGGGGTAGGCGCACACCACCTCCGGACGGCAGCGCGCCACCGTCCGCGCCACCGCCAGCGAGCCCTCAAGCTGGCTAGGCATCGACCGCCTCCCGGTTCGCCTCGCCCAGCGCCGCCGCCGCCCGCCGGTGGGCCTCGCGCGCCGCGTTCGCGTTGCCCTCCGCCGCGCCGGCGGAGAAGCGCTCGCCGATGGCCGCCAGCAGCGAGTCCAGCTTCACCACCCGCGTCAGCGCCACCAGGCCGCCGAGCAGCGCCGAGTTGGGGATCGGCCGTCCCAGCCAGGCGCGCGCGATCTCGCTCGCCGGCACCGTCGCCAGCCGCTGTGCCGCGTGGCGGCCGTGCAGCTCCGCGAGACCCAGCTGCTCCAGCGTGCGCGAGGAGTTCACCAGCACGTACCCGTCCGCGCGCAGGCCGCCGAACACGTTCACGTGGTGCAGCAGCGTGGGATCCGCCACCACCACCGCGTCCGGCTCGGCGATCGGCTCGCGCAGCCTGATGGGACGCGCGTCCAGGCGGCAGAACGCGGTCACCGGCGCGCCCATCCGCTCCGAGCCGAAGCTCGGGAACGCCTGCGCCTGCACGCCCTCGATGAACGCCGCCAGCGACAGCAGCTCCGCCGCCGTCACCACCCCCTGCCCGCCGCGGCCGTGGATGCGCAGCTCGAACATCTCAGCGCCGCCGGCGCACCTGCGGGCGGTCACGTGCCCGCTCGCCGCCGCGGCCGGGGGCACCCCCCAACGCCTGCTCCAAGAGCACACGCTGCTCCGCCGCGGCGACGAGCGCGCGCGTGCGCTCCACCACGTCGATGTTCACCGAGATCGCGTCGATCCCGGCCCGCACCAGCAGCTCCGCGTACTCGGGGTGCACCGACGGCGCCTGCCCGCAGATCGAGGTGCGCAGCCCCAGCTCGCGCGCGCTCGGGATCAGCTGCCGCAGGTAGGAGGTCACCGCCGGGTCGCGCTCGTCGAAGGTCTCCGCCAGCAGCTCGCTGTCGCGGTCCGCGCCCAGCAGCAGCTGCGTCAGGTCGTTGGAGCCGATCGAGATGCCGGCCACGCCCAGGGCGGCGTAGTCGGCGAGGTTGAACAGCACCGACGGCACCTCCGCCATCACCCACAGCTCGAACCCCGGCCGCTCCAGCAGCCCCGATTCCGCGATCAGCTCGCGGCAGCGGCGCAGCTCGCGCGTCGTGCGCACGAACGGCAGCATCACGTGCAGGTTCGTCATGCCCGCGTCCCACACGCGGACCAGCGCCTCGAGCTCCAGGCGGAACACGTCCGGCTCGCGCGTGTAGCGCAGCGCGCCGCGGTAGCCGATCATCGGGTTCGACTCATGCGGCTCGAAGCGCTCGCCGCCGCGCAGCCCGCGGAACTCGTTCGTGCGGAAGTCGATCGTGCGGTAGGTCACCGGCCGCGGCGCGAAGCCCGCCGCGAACTCGCCGAGCGCGTCCGCCATGCGCGCCACGAACTCCTCCGTCCTGTGCTCCTCGATCAGCACGCGCGGGTGCTCGCCCGCCAGCGCCTCCAGCACCATCAGCTCCGCGCGCAGCAGGCCCACGCCGTCCACCCGCATGTCCTTCACGCGCCCCACCTGCGAGGGCTCCGACAGGTTCACCAGCAGCTGCGTGCCCGTCACCGGCGCCCCCGCCGGCCCCGCCGCCGCGCCCGCCCGCGCCTGCGCCGCTCCCGCGCGCGCGTCGCGATCCGCCGCCCGCCCCGTGCCCGCGCCGGCCGACCCCTCGCCGCCGGCAGGCGGCCCCTCATAGAGATCCCCCTCCAGCACGATCCCGCGGGTCGCGTCGACGGTGATCATCTCGCCGTCGCGCAGCACCCTCGTCGCCTCGCCCGTGCCCACCACGCAGGGGATGCCCAGCTCGCGCGAGACGATCGCCGCGTGGCAGGTCATGCCGCCGGAGTCCGTCACGATCGCCGCCGCGCGGCGCATCAGCGCCGTCCAGTCCGGCGCCGTCATGTGCGTCACCAGCACGTCGCCGTCGCGCATGCGCCCCGCGTCCTCGAGCGTGCCCAGCACGCGCGCCGGCCCGCTCGCGCCTCCGGGCGCGCCGCCGAGGCCCCGCAGCAGCACCTTGCCGGCGCTCTCGCCGCCGCCGGGCGGCGAGGTCGCGCCGGCGCCCCGCCGGCCCTCCTGCTCGCGCTCCGTTCCCGTCGCCGGCGCGCCGGCCAGCTCGCCCAGGGTCGTGATCGGGCGGCTCTGCAGCATCCACAGCGAGCCCGCCGGGTCGAACGCCCACTCCGTGTCCTGCGGCGTTCCGTAGTGCTCCTCCACGCGCACGCCCAGCGCCGCCACCGCCACCACCTCCTCGTCGCTCAGCGACGGGCGCATGCTCTCGGCCTCCTCCAGCGCCCGCGTCACCGTGCCGCCGTCCTGCCCGTATTCGATCGCCAGCTCCTTGCGGTGCACTTCGCGGCGGCGGATCGCCAGCGTGCGCTTCTCCACCAGGTAGCGGTCGGGCGACACCGATCCCGACACCACCGCCTCGCCGAGCCCGAACGAGCCCTCGATCACCAGCTCCTCGCGCGCCCCGGTGGCCGGGTTGACCGTGAACATCACGCCCGCGCGCGTCGAGCGCAGCTGGCGCTGCACCACCACCGCGATGTCCATCTGCGCCGGCGAGAAGCCGTGGATCGCCCGGTAGTACACGGTGCGCGCCCCGAACAGCGAGCGCCAGCAGCGGCGCACCGCGTCCAGCACCGCCTGCTCGCCGCGCACGTTCAGGAACGTCTCGTTCATGCCCGCGAACGACGCCGCCTCGGTGTCCTCCGCCGTCGCCGAGGAGCGCACCGCCACCGCCAGCTCCGTCTCCCCGTCCGCCACGTCCGCGCTCGCCGCGCTCGCCAGCTGCTCGTAGGCGTCCGCGATCGCCGCCGCGATCTGCGGCGGCACCGGCGTGCGGTCGAACAGCTCCCGCGCCTGCGCGCTCGCCGCCGTCAGCGCCGCCGTGTCCTCCACGTCCACGCCCTCCAGCAGCGTCCGCAGCCGCTCGCGCAGCCCCGTCTGCGTGCAGTACGCCGCATACGCCGGCGCGCCCACCACGAAGCCCTCCGGCACCGGCACGCCCGCCGCCGTCAGCTCCCCCAGGTTCGCTCCCTTGCCGCCCGCGTAGGCCACGTCCTCGCGGCGCAGCCGCGCGAACGCGCGCACGAGCTCGAGGCCGGCGCCGGTTGCTGCTGACGGAGCGCTCATCTGCTTCCTCCTGTGCCGTGGTCGGTCGGGATCGGAGCCCTGGTCCGCTGTGGCCGTGCCGGAGGCGGCGGCTCCATGCGCCGGGAGCTCGCCACGACCTCCGAGCGCACCATCCAGTCAACCGCGCCGGCGGCGGCGCGGCCACCGCGCTCGCCACTGAAGCCGCTCCGTAGTTCTACGCAGGCGTCGCGTGCGCCACCAGCACCGCCAGCGCGCACGAGGCCACCCGCTCCGGCGCGCCGTCGGCGCGGCTGGTGAGCGCGATCGGCACGCGCCCGCCGAGCACGATGCCGGCGGAGTGCGCGCCCGCCAGGTAGTCGAGCTGCTTCACCAGCATGTTGCCGCTCTCCAGGTCCGGCACCACCACCACGTCGGCCCGCCCCGCCACGTCCGAGCGGATCTCCTTCGCCCGCGCCGCCGTCGGCGAGACCGCGTTGTCGAAGGCCAGCGGCCCGTCCACCACGCCGCCGCGGATCTGGCCGCGCTCCGCCATCTTCGCCAGCGCCGCCGCGTCCACCGAGGAGCGCAGCCTGGGGTCCACGGTCTCCACCGCCGAGAGCACCGCGACCCGCGGCGTGCCGATCCCGAGCGCGCGGGCGAGGTCGATCGCGTTCTGCACGATGTCGCGCTTGGCCTGCAGGTCCGGCGCCACGTTCAGCGCCGCGTCGGTCACGAGCAGCGGCCGCGGGTAGGCCGGCACGTCGATCACGAACACGTGGCTCATGCGCCGCGCCGCGCTCAGCCCCACGCGCGGCGCCACCGCCGCGTGCATCAGCTCGTCGGTGTGCAGGCTGCCCTTCATCAGCGCGTCCACCTCGCCGCGGCGCGCCATCGCCACCGCCGTCTCCGCCGCCTCGTGGCTGTGCTCCACCGCGATCAGCGGCAGCGCCTCTATGTCCAGGCCGCAGGCGTCCGCCGCCTCCCTGATGCGCCGCGCAGGCCCCACCAGCGTGGGCGCGATCAGCCCCTCCGCCGCCGCCCGCACCGCGCCCAGCAGCGCCTCGCGGTCGACCGCGTGAACCACCGCCGTGCGGATCGGCGCGTACGCGCGCGCCTTCGCCACCAGCTCGGCGAACAGCGCCGGGCGCTCGTGCACGCCCGTCCGGCCGCCGGCCGCGCCGGTCATCTCGCGAAGTCCATCAGGCCGGGTCATAGCAATCGTGGTGAAAGCACGCCTCCGCGTGCTCGTGCGCGCACGGCTCGCGTGCGCGCGAGGTCTCGCGCGCGCTCCCCGCCGCCAGCACCACCATCGGCTCGTACACGCCGATCGGCTCTCCGCACCCGCCGCAGCGCACCGCCTTCTGCTCGTCGCTCACGCTCATCTCCATGTTCACGTCACGCTGCCGAGATCGTCGCCGTGCGCGCCGCGCCGCCCATCCGTGCAGCGCGGCGGGGTCACCGCGGAGAACTACGGAGCGGGCCGGCGCGCGCCCGTGCCATGCACGCAGCCGCGCAGGCCGCCAGCCGCTGCGGCTGCGGCTGCGGCTTTTCCCCCATCCGACTCGCTTCGGCCGGCTCGGCCGCACAACGAGGGCGCGATAGAGGTTACATTTGGGGTCAAAATGGATGCCTCATCCGAGCAGCTCTGGATCCGCCGGCTGCTCGACGCCGGACGCGAGCTGGTCACCGAGCTCGACGTCGAGAACGTGCTCGAGCGCGTTCTCGCGACGGCGCGCGAGCTCACCGGAGCGCGCTACGCCGCGCTGGGCATCCTCAACGAGCGCCGCACCGAGCTCGAGCGCTTCCTCACCGCCGGCATGGAGCCCGGCCTCCAGCGCGCGATCGGCGACCTGCCGCGCGGGCGCGGCGTGCTCGGAGAGCTGATCGAGCACCCCCGGCCGCTGCGCCTCGCCGACGTCGGCGAGCACCCCTCGAGCTACGGCTTCCCCGCCGGGCATCCGGTGATGCGCAGCTTCCTCGGCGTGCCGATCGAGCTCCGCGGCGAGGTCTGGGGCAACCTCTACCTCACCGAGAAGCAGGACGGCGAGTTCAGCGAGCGCGACGAGGAAGCCGCGGCGATCCTCGCCGAGTGGGCCGGCGTGGCGATCGGCAACGCCCGCCTGTACGAGGCCAGCGAGAGCCGCCGCCAGGAGGCCGAGAAGGCGATCCGCGGCCTCGAGGCCACGCGCGACGTCGCCGTCGCCATCGGCGGCGAGATCGGGCTCGACCACGTGCTCGAGCTGATCGTCAAGCGCGGGCGCGCGCTCGTGCGGGCCCGCAGCCTCGTGATCCTGCTGCGCGAGCGCGAGGAGCTGGTGGTGCAGGCCAGCGCCGGGCACGTCGACGCCGGCAGCGGCACGCGCCTGCCGATCGCCGGCTCCACCTCGGGGCAGGTGCTCGAACGCGGCCGCTCGGAGCGCATCAGCGACGTGCGCCTGCGCTTGCTGATCCCGCCCAGCGACTTCGGCGTCACCGACCCGCGCACCGCGCTGCTGGTGCCGATGCTCCACCGCGGCAGCGGCGTCGGCGTGCTCGCCGCGTTCGACCGCGGCGAGGAGGGCAGCAGCTTCAGCGAGGACGACGAGCGGCTGCTGCAGACGTTCGCCGCCAGCGCCGCCACCGCCGTCGCGCTGGCGCAGAGCGTTCGCAGCGACCGCCTGCGCAGCTCCATGGCCGCCGCCGACGCCGAGCGCCGCCGCTGGGCGCGCGAGCTGCACGACGAGACGCTCCAGGGGCTCGGCGCGCTGCGCGTGCTGCTCTCCTCCGCGCGGCGCGGCGAGGACCTCGAGCACGCGCGCAGCGCCATGGGAGATGCCGTCGAGCAGATCGAGCGCGAGATCGCGAACCTGCGCGCCATCATCACCGAGCTGCGCCCGGCCGCGCTCGACGAGCTCGGGCTGGGGGCCGCAGTCGAGGCGCTGCTCGACCGCCACCGCGAACAGAGCGGCTTCGAGGTCGAGGGCCAGCTCGAGCTGCTCGAGCTCGCCGGAGCACGCGGGGGACTCGGCGGCGAGCTGGAGACCGCCGTCTACCGGATCGTGCAGGAGGCGCTCACCAACGTCGCCAAGCACGCCCGGGCCGAGCACGTGCGCGTCGCCTTGCGCCAGCGTCGCGACGGCCAGCTCGTGGTCGAGGTGCAGGACGACGGCGTCGGCTTCGACCCCGCGCTCTCGAGCAACGGCTTCGGGCTGGCCGGCATGCGCGAGCGCATCGCCCTCGCCGGCGGGTCGCTGAAGCTCGAGTCCGGCGAGCACGGCACGCTGCTGGTCGCCGCGCTCCCCGTCGCGCTCGAAGCCGCCCCCTCAGCTCACGAGGCCGCGTCCTAGCGCGTAGCGCACCAGCTCCGCGCGGGTCGCGAGCCCCAGCTTGCGGTGGATGTGCGCGCGGTGCGTCTCGATCGTGCGCGGCGAGAGGTGGAGCTTGCGCGCGATTTCCGCGCTCGTGTGACCGAGCGCGATCAGCCGCAGCACCTCCACCTCGCGCGCCGTCAGGACCTCGTCGGTGAGCGCGCGGTGCAGCGCTTCCAGCGGCGCCGCCACGCGCGGGCTCACGAACTGCTCCCCGCGCGCCGCCGCGCGCACCGCCTGCGGCAGCTCCTCGTCCGCCAGCTCCTTGGTCACGTAGCCGAGCGCGCCCGCCGCGAAGGCGCGCTGCGCGAACACCGGGTTCTCGTCCATCGTCGTCACCACCACCTGCGTCCCCGGCGAGCGCTCGCGCAGGCGCCCGATCGTCTCGAGGCTCGAGCCGTCGGGCATGTTCAGGTCGACCACCAGCACGTGCGGCCGCGCATCCTCCACCTGCCGGCCGACCGCAGGGATGTCCTGCGCTTCGGCGATCACCACGACGTCGTGCTCGCGGTCCAGCAGCAGCCGCAGGCTGCGCCGCACGGCCGCATGGTCGTCGGCGAGCACCACGCGGATCAGCCCGTCGCCGGAAGTCTCGCCCCCGCCGGGCCGCTCCCCGTCGCGCCTGCTGTGCGCCAGATGCAGATGTGCAGCCACACCAGCACGCTAGGCGCGCGCGCCGGCGCCGGCCACCGTACAAACGCCACGCCTCCGCACGGCAAACCACGGATCCTCCCGCCGCGGCGACCCTCACCCTGTAGCGATGGCCGAGCCCGCCATCCGCACCGAAGCCCTGTGCAAGCGCTACGGCGACACGCTCGCGCTCGCCGGTCTCGACCTGACCGTCCACGCCGGCGAGGTGTACGGCTATCTCGGGCCCAACGGCGCCGGCAAGACCACCACCATCAGGCTGCTGCTCGGCCTGCACCGCGCGAGCGCCGGCAGCGCCGCGCTGTTCGGCCACGACGCCTGGAGCGAGTCCGTGCCGGCGCACCGGCGCGTCGCCTACGTGCCCGGCGAGCCGTTCCTGTGGCCGGCGCTCACCGCCGAGGAGACCTTCGCGTTCCTCGAGCGCGTCCACGGCGGCGTCGACCGCCGCTACCGCGACGCGCTGGTGGAGCGCTTCCAGCTCGACGTGCGCAGGAAGGTCAGGGCGCTCTCCAAGGGCAACCGCCAGAAGGTCACGCTGGTCGCCGCGCTCGCCACGCGCGCCGAGCTGCTGCTGCTGGACGAGCCCACCGGCGGCCTCGACCCGCTGATGGAGGTGGCCTTCCGCGAGTGCGTGCACGAGGCCAAGGCGCGCGGGCAGACCGTGTTCCTCTCCTCGCACATCCTCAGCGAGGTCGAGGCGCTGTGCGACCGCGTCGGCATCCTGCGCGCCGGCCGGCTGGTGGACGAGGGCACGCTCGAGCAGCTGCGCCACCTCGCCGCGCACACCGTCGAGGTCAGCTTCCACGGCGCCGCGCCCGAGCTGCCCGCGCTGGACGGCGTCACGGTCGCGCGCACCGCCCCCGACGTCCTGCGCTTCTCCGTCAGCGGCGAGCTCGGGCCGCTGGCCGCGGCCCTCGCCGCCGCCGGCGCCGACCGCATCCGCGCGCTCACCAGCCGCGAGCCCTCGCTGGAGGAGGTCTTCCTGCACCACTACGACGGCTACCGCAGCGATGGCGGCGACTAGCAGCGGCGCCCGCGCGCTCGCGCGCCGTGCGCTCACGCGCCGTGCGCTGCTCGACGCGCGCGTGCGCACCGGCTCCTTCGCCGCGCTGTTCGCGCTCTACGCCTACGCGCAGCCGATCGCCTACCGCGGCGCCTACCCCACCAGGGCCGACCGGCTCGGCTTCGCGCGCAGCTTCGCCGGCAACAAGGCCGTGCGCCTGTTCTACGGCGAGCCGCACAGCCTGCTCAGCGTCAGCGGCTACACCGCCTGGCGCGTCGGCGGCACGCTCGCGATCTTCGCCGCGGCGTTCGGGCTGCTGGCCGCGGTGCGCGCGCTGCGCGCCGAGGAGGACGCCGGCCGTGCCGAGCTGGTGCTCGCCGGCGCCGTCGCCCGCCGCAGCTACTTCGGCGCCGCGCTGGCCGCGGTCGCCGCCTGCACGCTGCTCCTGTGGGCGAGCGAGCTCGCCGGCTTCCTCGCCGCCGGGCTCGCGCCCGCCGGCTCCGCCTACCTCGCCCTCGCCACCGCCTCGGTGGTGCCCGTGTGCGCCGGCGTGGGCGCGCTCGCCAGCCAGCTCGCGCCCACGCGGCGCGGCGCGCTGGAGCTCGGCGGCGCGGTGCTCGCGCTCGCCTTCCTGGCGCGCGTGGTCGCCGACACCGTCGGCGGCCTCGGCTGGCTGCGCTGGGCCACGCCGCTCGGCTGGGCCGAGCTGACGCGACCGTTCGCCCACCCGCGGCCGCTCGTGCTGCTCGCGCCCGCGCTCGCCAGCGCGCTGCTGCTCGCCGCCGCCGCGCGCATCGCCGCCGCGCGCGACCTCGGCACCGGCCTGCTGGCCGCGCGCGACAGCGCCCCGCCACGACTGCGGCTGCTGTCCTCGCCGCTCGCGCAGACCCTGCGCAGCGAGCGCACCGGCCTGCTCGTGTGGCTCGGCGGCGGCGGCGCGTTCGCGTTCGTGCTCGGCCTGCTCGCCGACAGCGTCTCCTCGGCCGACGTCTCCAAGAGCCTGCAGCGCGAGCTCGCCAGGTTCGGCGGCAGCTCGATCGCCACGCCCGCCGGCTATCTCGGCTTCACGTTCCTGTTCTTCGTGCTCGCCGTCAGCCTGTTCGCCTGCGCGCAGGTGGGCGCCGCCAGGCACGAGGAGGCCGAGGAGCGCCTGGAGACGCTGCTAGCGCTGCCCGTCTCGCGCCGCCGCTGGCTCGCCGGGCGCCTGGCGCTCGCCGCCGGCGCGGCCGTCGCCATCTCCCTCACCGCCGGTCTCGCCGCGTGGGCGGGGGCCGAGTCCGGCGGCGCCGCCATCTCGCTGGGCAAGCTGGTCGAGGCCGGCGCCAACTGCCTGCCGGCCGCGCTGCTGTTCGGCGGGCTGGCCGCGCTCGCCTACGCCACGCTGCCGCGCGCCGCCGCCGCCATCGCCTACGGCCTCGTCGCCGTGGCCTTCCTGTGGGACCTGCTGGGCGATCTGCTCGGGGCGCCCGGCGCGCTGGTCAAGCTCACCCCGTTCGCGCACGTCGCGCCGGTGCCCGCACAGCCGCTGCGCGCCGGCGACGCCGCCGCGATGCTCGCGCTGGCGCTGGCGGCGGCGCTGCTCGCGCTGTGGGCGTTCGGCCGCCGCGACCTGATCGCGCGTTGAGCGCTAGTCAGGACTTTCCCGCAGACATCGGGGTGCAACGCGCGGATAGCGCCGCCCGCGAGCCGGCGTAGATTCGCCGGCGTGAACACGCTCGAACTGGCCCGGCTGCAATTCGGGGTCACCACCGTCTTTCACTTCATCTTCGTGCCGATGTCGATCG